>OBXL01000014.1_pt1 | contig 199766 bp, 203 predicted proteins | sample 1476591 | NCBI WGS metagenome assembly OBXL01 (sample SAMEA2580155, study PRJEB22360) | human gut metagenome | biome: human gut; feature: human-associated habitat; material: faeces | place: Denmark | collected 2008/2010 | reverse complement strand
ATGCGCCGATGGTAGTGTGGGGCTTCCCCATGTGAGAGTAGGACACCGCCAGGTAGTGAATGTAGAACCCCGAGCTGAATGGCTTGGGGTTTTTTGTTTATGGATTTTTCAATATTTTAGCAAAGCGTTGATTCTATGATACAATCACTACCGTAATTTTAATAAAACAAGAGAAAATATGACCGCACTTAATGTATTAATTTATCCAGATGATCACCTAAAGATTGTTTGTGAGCCAGTTGCTGAAGTCAATGATGACATTCGCAAAATTGTAGATGATATGTTTGATACGATGTATCAAGAAGAAGGTATTGGCCTTGCTGCACCACAGGTAGATATCTTGCAACGTATTATTACGATTGATATTGAAGGAGACAAACAAAATCAGCTAGTGTTGATCAATCCAGAAATTTTAGCGTCAGAAGGTGAAACAGGTATTGAAGAAGGTTGTTTATCTATTCCTGGATTCCGTGCCTTAGTGCCCCGTAAAGAAAAAGTCACGGTAAAAGCTTTAGATCGTCATGGAAAAGAATTTACGCTTGATGCAGATGGTTTATTAGCGATCTGTATTCAGCATGAAATCGATCATTTAAACGGTATTTTATTTGTTGATTATCTTTCACCGTTGAAACGTCAACGTATCAAAGAAAAATTAGTGAAATATAAAAAACAAATTGCAAAACAATAATCAAAAGTGCGGTATAAAATGACCGCACTTTTCCTATCAACGCCATAACGTAGAACATTATGAAACCATTGAATATCATCTTTGCCGGTACGCCGGACTTCGCAGCACAACATCTTGCTGCACTTTTAAATTCTCATCACAATATTATTGCTGTTTATACGCAGCCAGATAAACCGGCTGGTCGCGGTAAAAAATTGCAGGCTAGTCCTGTAAAGCAATTAGCAGAACAACATCAAATTCCTGTTTATCAACCAAAATCCTTGCGTAAAGAAGAAGCACAAGCAGAGCTTAAAGCGTTAAATGCTGATGTAATGGTTGTTGTTGCTTATGGTTTGATTTTACCTCAAGCAGTGTTGGATATGCCTCGTTTAGGTTGTTTAAATGTGCATGGCTCTCTCTTACCTCGTTGGCGTGGCGCCGCACCTATTCAGCGCGCTATCTGGGCTGGTGATAAGCAAACCGGTGTGACGATTATGCAAATGGATGTGGGTTTAGATACTGGTGATATGTTACACAAAGTGTATTGCGATATTGATGCACAAGAAACTTCTGCCTCGCTTTACCATAAATTAGCTGAAATTGCGCCGTCGGCATTGATTAGTGTTTTGGATCATTTGGAAGAAGGGAAATTCATTGCAGAAAAACAAGATGATAGCCAAAGTAACTATGCAGAGAAACTTTCCAAAGAAGAGGCTAAATTAGATTGGTCGCTATCGGCAGCCCAGCTTGAACGTAATATTCGCGCGTTTAATCCTTGGCCGGTTAGTTTCCTACAATTAACTGATGAACAAGGTAATGAACAAACCTTAAAAGTTTATGCTGCTGCCGTGTTGCCACATGTGGATAAACCAGCTGGGACGATTTTAAGTGTCGATAAAAAAGGTATCCAAATTGCCACGAAAGAAGGCGTTTTAAATTTATTGCAACTTCAGCCCGCAGGCAAGAAACCTATGTCTGTGCAAGACTTCCTCAATGGTCGAGCAGATTGGTTCCAGGTTGGTAAGGTGCTCAGATAATGGTATTTCAACGCAAAAAAACGGGAAAATCGACCGCAGTTTCGGTACGCGCTATCGCTGCTCAAGTGATTTTGCAGGTTTTAGATCAGGGTAAGTCCTTATCAACGTTGATTCCAGAAGTACAATCACAGGTAAAACCACAGGATTTGCCTTTATTACAGGAAATCACCTTTGGTATTTGTCGCGTATTGCCTCGTTTAGAAAATATTATAAAAAAACTATTAGATAAGCCATTGAAGGGTAAGACCCGTATTGTACATTGCTTGTTATTAGTAGGATTGTACCAATTACTTTATATGCGTGTGCCCGCTCATGCTGCAGTGGATGAAGTAGTGAATGCCACAAAATCATTAAAATCGGACAGTTTCCGTGGTTTAGTTAACGGTGTATTGCGTCGTTTCTTACGGGAGCAAGAAGAGATTCTTGCTGTAGTCGATAAGCATTGGCAAACGCTTCATCCTGAATGGTTTGTGAATAAAATCAAAAAAGCTTATCCGAATTGGCGTGAAATTATTGAGGCGAATAACCAAAAGCCACCAATGTGGTTACGGGTCAATCAACAGCAAAATAACACGAAAACTTACCGCACTTTGTTGGAAAAGCAAGAGATAGCAGCATTTGAATGTGATAATCCACATGCTCTGCGCTTAGCTCAACCACTTTCTGTCTCAAAACTACCAAATTTTGAACAAGGCGCAGTGACAGTTCAGGATCTCAATGCCCAATGGTCTGCTTTATTGCTTGAGCCACAAAATGGTGAATTAATTTTAGATGCTTGTGCGGCCCCTGGTGGGAAAACTACGCATATTTTAGAAATGGCGCCACAAGCGAAAGTGATTGCACTTGATGTCGAAGCGCATCGCTTAAAACGTGTCGAAGAAAACCTTTCTCGTTTGAATCAACAGGCGACAGTTGTTTGTGGCGATGCGACCGAGCCTGAAAAGTGGCTCTCAGAAATAGGTTTAAGTGGTGCATCCTTTGATCGTATTTTATTAGATGCACCTTGCTCAGCAACGGGCGTGATTCGTCGTCATCCAGATATTAAATGGTTACGTCAAGAAACGGATATTGCTCAATTGGTTGCCTTGCAAGGACAAATTCTAAAAGCGCTTTGGGCAAAATTAAAACCTAATGGTATTTTGCTTTATGCGACTTGCTCGGTGCTTCCCAATGAGAACAGTCAGCAAATACAGCATTTTTTAGCTGAAACACCCGATGCAGAATTAATGACATTGCCGTTTGAACAAACGGAAAATACGATTGGAATCCAATTCCTGCCACAAGAGAATGGCGGTGATGGGTTCTATTATGCAAAATTGAGAAAATGGTCAGCTTAAATGAATTTGCCTTTAATTGATGTCGTCATTCCTTGCTATAACACTGAACAAACACTTTTTCGTGCAGTAGAGTCTGTGTTGCAGCAAAATAATCTTGGTCACCTTTGGCTGATTGATGATGCATCGACAGATAATACATTTGCATTAGCCTTACAGCTTGCAGAGCAATATCCAAATAGAATTTCTATCGAGCAATTGCCAAAAAATAGCGGTGTCGCAATGGCTCGAAATTGGGGCGCAATGCTCTCTGCTAAAAGTGCGGTCGATTTTGTCGCATTTTTAGATGCGGATGATGCATACGAACCTGGTGCATTGGAAGTGGCTGCGGCAACCTTTCATTTTCAGACAGATACTTCAGTCGTAAGATTAGCATTAAAGCCGATAAATTTAGCCCAACGTTATGCAGAACACCCTAATTTTGATCAGGCATGGCAATATATGCGCATGACCTGCGGGGGAAATATCGTTTTCAATAAAGCTTTTTTCTTAGCGTGTGGCGGATTTCCAACACATCAATTATTCCGAGAGCTCGGCGGTGAAGATGGAGCCTTGGGCATTGCAACCACTAAAACGGCAAAAGTGGCGACCTTATTTGAAGATGTGGGTGTGTTGCATTTTTGTCGTGAAGGCATGCATGCGGAGCGTTTACTCGATGGCCTGTTATTTGGTAAACAAGATCCAGCGATTACAGCCGAAAAAATGGCAGAAGCTGAACAAGTCACATCGACTATTTGTCGCCGTATTGAGGCATTAAAGTGCGGTCTAAATTCAGCTGAAATTGGTATCCGACCTTTGGTTGTGGAGAGAACAGAATGAAAATAATCATCTTAGGTGCAGGGCAAGTAGGTACAACGCTTGCGGCAAATTTAGTGAGTGAAGATAACGATATCACACTGGTAGATAATGAATCTCAACATTTGCAGAATTTGCAAGATAAGCATGATTTACGTGTGGTTAAAGGTTCCCCTTCCTCACCAAAGATTTTGCGTGATGCGGGAGCAGCTGATGCTGACTTGATGGTTGCCGTAACCGCATCTGATGAAACCAATATGATTGCTTGCCAGTTGGGATATACACTTTTCAATACCCCAACACGTATTGCACGTATTCGTAATGCGGAATATTTGCGTGAGAAAGATAAATTATTTAATGATGAAAACGTACCAATCGATCATCTGATTTCGCCAGAGAATTTAGTCACAGATGAGATTACACGCTTAATTGCTTATCCAGGTGCGTTACAGGTAGCGCATTTTGCCAATAATCGAATTAGCATTGTGATCGTAAAAGCGTATTACGGCGGTCCTTTAGTGGGCTATGCGTTATCCGCTTTTAAAGAGCATATGCCGCATATTGATTGTCGGATCATTTCAATTTTACGTAATGATAAATTAATTCGCCCGCAAGGTTCGACCATTATTGAGGCGGGAGACGAAATTACCTTCATTTGTGCGACAGAGCACATTAAAGCGGTGATGAGTGAGTTGCAACGCCTTGAGAAAACCTACAAGCGTATCATGATTGTGGGTAGCGGGAATATTGCCTCTGGTGTTGCAAAACAGTTAGAAGATAAGTATCAAGTAAAACTCATTGAGCGTGATGGTGAAAAAGCAAAAGTGTTGGCAGAGAAACTCTCTAAAACCCTTGTTTTCCATGGCGATGCTTCTGACCAGAATTTACTTTTTGAAGAGCATATAGAGAACGTCGATGTCTTTTTATCATTGAGTGCCGATGATGAAGCGAATATTATGTCGGCCTTACTGGCAAAACGTCTTGGTGCTAAAAAAGCCATGGTACTGATTCAGCGCATGGCATATATCAATTTGATTCAAGGTGGAACTATTGATATTGCGGTTTCACCACAACAAGCAACAATCTCTGCTTTACTAGGGCATGTGCGTAAAGGGGATATCAAAAACGTGGCATCCTTGCGTCATGGTACTGCTGAAGCCATTGAACTTGTGGTACATGGCGATTCGACAACATCCAATGTGGTTGGGAGACAGATTGGCGATATTAAACTCCCAGTTGGTGCAATGATTGCGGCAATTTTACGTAAAAATGAGGTTATCATTGCCCGTCGTCAGGTGGCCATTGAAGAAGGTGATAGTGTCATTGTTTATATTAATGACAAGAAATCTGTGTCAGAAATAGAAAAATTATTCCAACCAAGTGCATTTTTTATTTAAATAACAGTTTACTTTTTAATCTAAAAATCTACAATACGCAATCTTTTAATTTTTTAAACCAACACAAAAGGAAATTTTATGAGCTTTCTTAAAGAATTCCGCGAATTCGCAGTACGCGGCAACGTAGTAGACATGGCAGTCGGTGTGATCATCGGTGGTGCTTTTGGTAAAATCGTAAGTTCACTTGTAGGTGACGTAGTAATGCCTGTATTAGGTATTTTAACTGGTGGCGTAGATTTCAAAGATTTGAAAATCACGTTAGCTCAAGCTGTAGGTGACACTCCAGCAGTAACTTTAAACTACGGTGCATTTATTCAAAACGTCTTTGACTTCATCATCATTGCATTCGCAATCTTCATGATGATCAAAGGTATCAACAAAGTGAAAAAACCAGTAGAAGAAGTAAAAGGTCCTTCACAGGAAGAATTACTTGCTGAAATTCGCGATTTATTAAAAAAATAATAAGAATTTAATGTGAATAAAAAAGGTTGGTATTTTACCAACCTTTTCTTTTATCTGAAATTTAAGCTTTGAGTAATAATGCAACAGCCTCGCAAGCAATGCCTTCACTTCGACCTGTAAAGCCAAGTTTTTCTGTTGTGGTTGCTTTAACATTGACTTGCTCAATATCGCACTGTAAATCTTCCGCAATCTTCGCTCGCATTGCATCGATATGCGGACGCATTTTAGGGGCTTGTGCAATAATGGTTACATCCACATTACCCACCTTATAACCTTTCTCTTGCACCTGGCGGAATGCTTCTCGTAATAAAACACGGCTGTCTGCATTTTTATATTGCATATCGGTATCAGGGAAGAGTTTACCAATATCCCCTAATGCTGCCGCACCTAATAAGGCATCTGTTAAGGCATGTAAGGCGACATCACCATCAGAATGAGCAATAAATCCAGTATGGTAAGGCACTTCAACGCCACCAATAATTAAAGGGCGATCTTCACCAAAGGCATGAACATCAAACCCATGTCCAATTCGTATCATAGAGTTTTCCTTGTTAAATAAAATTCGGCTAAAGCTAAATCTTCTGGACGTGTCACTTTAATATTATCACTCCTTCCAGCGACTAAGTGCGGTCGAAATCCGGCAAGTTCCATCGCAGAGGCTTCATCTGTAATATTTGCACCTTGAGATAGCCCCTGTTCAAGCGCATTTCTTAATAGATCGCAACGGAAAAATTGAGGTGTTTGTGCAAGCCAAAGCTCAGCACGATCTTCTGTTTTAATAATATCTTGTTGTTTATTCGCGCGTTTAATCGTATCGACCGCTGGAATGGCCAAAATAGCGCCGTGTTCATCATCTATTTGGAGCAATTTATCTAAATCTTGATGGGTTAAACAAGGTCTGGCTGCATCATGTACCAACACCCAAGCATGGTTATTTTTGATCGCATTTAGCCCATTTAGAACTGACTCGGCTCGCGTTTCACCCCCTTCAACGAGGGTGATATTTTTATGAGGAAATAAAGTTATTTCAGAAAGATAGGGATCATTTTTTCCTACCGCAAGAATAACGTGATTGATTGCAGGGTGGGATAGAATGACAGAGAGTGTATGTTCCAGAATCGTCTTGTCTAGGATTTTCAGATATTGCTTAGGTTTGTTTGCCTGCATACGGCTTCCAACGCCTGCAGCAGGAATGACAGTAATAATTTCACGGTTCATTATTTATGCTCTTTGACGATGTGATAGAACACTTCGTTTGGTTTGACCATATCATGGCCCATGCGAGCACGTTCTTCAATGGATTCAAAGCCTTTTGTTAACCCTTGAATTTCAGCTGAAATCATTTGATTTCTTTGTGAGAGCTTTTCATTTTCAGCTTTATTCTCTTTGATTTGAGCCGCGACATCTTTGTAATCAAAATATCCGTTTTTACCAAACCAAAGATCGTACTGAAATAGCACGAGAACACTCACTAAAATTCCAATGAAAAGACGCATAAATTACCTATTATTTCTGAAAAATTGGAGATAGTTTACCGTGAAATACAGCGAAATGCGATGAAAAAGTGCGGTTAAAAATAAGATGATTTTTGAAGTGATCTTATTCGGCTTATCAGGTAACTTAAAACTTAAAAATGTGATCTCTCTCACAAATCAGTTATAAAGTTTGATAAACCCATAGTCACTGCCCGAATAGGCTTGTTATACTTTTGCTTGTCATTATGACTTTTTAACAGAAGGAACAATCAATGAAAACAACATTAAAACTTACCGCTATTGCAGCGATGTCAGCATTTATTTTAACTGGTTGTGCGACTCAAAATAAGAGTGCAGAAGCGGATGCGCAGCTTCAACAACAAGCGGTATTAGGTCTTAACTGGATTCAACAATCAGGTGAATACCAAGCCCTTTCTTACCAAGCATACAATGCGGCAAAAGTGGCATTTGATCACGCTAAAGTGAAAAAAGGTAAGAAAAAAGCTGTTGTGGTGGACTTAGATGAAACCATGTTAGATAACAGCCCTTATGCAGGTTGGCAAGTTCAAAACAATAAACCATTTGATGGCAAAGACTGGACTCGTTGGGTAGAAGCTCGTCAATCAGGTGTGGTACCAGGTGCAGTAGAATTCAATAACTATGTAAATACCCATGGCGGTAAAATGTTCTATGTTTCTAATCGTAAAGACAGCAATGAAAAAGCAGGTACGATTGATGACATGAAACGTTTAGGTTTTAATGGTGTTGAAGATTCAGCGTTTTACTTGAAAAAAGATAAATCACCAAAAGCAGCACGTTTTGAAGAAATTGAAAAACAAGGTTATGAAATCGTCATTTATGTGGGTGATAACCTAGATGACTTCGGTGATGCGATCTACGGTAAACAAAATGCAGAACGTCGTGATTTCGTGGCACAAAACAAAGCGAAATTTGGTAAAACATTCATCGTATTACCTAACCCGAACTACGGTGGCTTTGAAGGCGGCTTAGCAAAAGATTATTTCAAAGGCGATTCAAGCAGCAAAGTGAAAGCACGTTTAGATGCAGTTAAAGCTTGGGATGGTAAATAATTCCCTTCTTGAGATAAACAAACACCCGCAGAGATGCGGGTGTTTTGTTTTAGTCTAAAACTGCAGTCTATTTTCGCATCATTTTTTCTTTATGAGATGCGAAGTCCGCACCTTTCGCCAGCATGCGAAGTTGTAAAATAACACGCTCTTTGAGTAAATCTTGTTCAGCTTTTGTCATGTCTAAGGCGTTGGAGCCAGCTGTGAATACGATGGTTACCATTCCCTCAGCCTGAACATAAGACACATATTGCGAGTAGTGATTTTTCTTTGCAATGTATTCAGCTAATTCATCGACAAAGTGTTTGATTTCACGAGCGGCTGCGGTACGGAAAGCTTGAGAAGTCCCCGAACTTTCACGTAAGAGCAAACGGAATACGTTGGTGCTGTGAGTGATAAATTCAAAAAAGGTTTCCACGGATACGCGGATCACACTGCCACCTGCATCAATACGTTTACGCGCTTGGCGCATTAATTGACGAAGCGTTAAGCCGGCCTCATCTACCATTTCTAATCCGAGCTCATCCATATCGCTAAAGTGGCGATAGAAAGAAGTTGGTGCAATGCCCGCTTCGCGTGCAACTTCACGTAAGCTTAAATTAGAAAAGCTTTTTTCTGCACTTAACTGATTAAATGCGGCGTCAATTAAAGCTCGACGGGTTTTTTCTTTTTGAATTGCTCGAACACCAGCCATTGGGTTTTCCTCAGCTTATGATAAATTATTTTTTATTCGCTAAAATCGATTTAACTTGTTCACTGACTGCACTTGCAACGCGTTCATAGCGATTACGTAATGGTGAACCTGGGCGGTAAACGAGAGCAATAGTACGAGACGGTTCTGGCGAATGGCACGGAATATATTTTACACCTGCACGCGTGCCTTCATTTAATACCGCAAGTTCTGGCATGAAGGTGATGCCTGCATTAGCTGCCACCATATTACGCAACGTTTCAAGGCTGGTGGCTTGGAAGTGAGAGTCTTCTTTTGCTCCAGCAGTAAAGCAATAATCCAGAGCTTGATTACGTAAGCAATGCCCATCATCCAACATAAGCATTTCTTGCCCTTTTAAGGTATTCATGGCAATTTTACTTTCTGAAGCCCAAGGATGTTGGTCGGATACAGCGAGTAACATTTTTTCATTAAAAATAGGCACTTCGATAAACGCTTCAGTTTCGGGTACGCGAGCCACAATCGCACAATCTAATCGGCCAGTTTCTAATTGTTCTAATAGTTGGTGAGTTTGGGCCTCGTAAAGAAAAACTTCTAAATCTGGGAAAGTTTCTTTCAATGTTGGTACAATATAAGGAAGTAGGTAAGGGCCAACGGTTGGGATTAATCCAATGTGTAATGGACCTGTCATTTCTTTACCTTGATTGCTGGCCATTTCTTTGAGTAATTTTACTTCGCGTAATACAGTGCGAGCTTGATCGACAAGTAACATACCAGATTGCGTGAAGAGTACTTTACGGCTCGTACGTTCAAGTAAAATAATGCCTAACTCATCTTCGAGTTTGCGGATTTGGCCACTTAAAGTGGGTTGGCTAACATTGCAAGAATCCGCCGCTCGACGGAAATGTTTAAACTCGGAAAGAGCTACTAAGTATTCTAAATCACGAATATTCATAGGGTTCTCACTTTATAGAATATGTCAATTAAAAGGATAGAATTAATTGATTATGACTATATCACAAAACTTTCTATAATGCCTATCAAGTTTTTAAGGCAAATTCATTTAATAACTCACAGAGGAGACACATTATGTCTAATATGGAAGGAAAAAAAGTCCCACAAGTTACATTTCGTACTCGTCAAGGTGATCAATGGGTTGATGTGACTACATCTGAATTATTCGACAACAAAACAGTTGTTGTTTTCTCATTACCGGGTGCGTTCACGCCAACTTGTTCATCTTCTCACTTACCACGTTATAACGAGCTTGCACCAGTTTTCAAAAAACATGGCGTAGATGATATTTTAGTTGTGTCTGTAAACGATACTTTCGTTATGAATGCTTGGAAAGAAGCGGAAGAAGCACACAATGTAAAATTCATTCCAGATGGCAACGGTACTTTCACTGAAGGTATGGGCATGTTAGTTGGAAAAGATGATTTAGGTTTTGGTAAACGTTCTTGGCGTTATTCTATGCTCGTGAAAAATGGCGTAGTGGAAAAAATGTTTATTGAACCAAATGAGCCAGGCGATCCGTTTAAAGTATCTGATGCTGATACCATGTTGAAATACATTGCACCAGATTTCCAAGTGCAAGAATCAATCGCTATCTTCACAAAACCAGGCTGCCCATATTGCGCGAAAGCAAAACAACTTTTACGTGATAAAGGTTTAAGCTTTGAAGAAATCGTATTAGGTCAAGATGCAACTATCGTGAGTGTACGTGCGGTTTCTGGTCGTGCAACTGTGCCACAAGTATTCATCGGTGGTAAACACATCGGTGGTAGCGACGATTTAGAAAAATACTTTGCATAATTGATTGCAGGTAGGAATTTTTTATATTTTTGATTATTAGGAACATAATTTAAAAGGGAGCGAAAGCTCCCTTTTTTGTTTTTTATCATAAGGATATAAGTTTTATATGATATTAGTAGAAGGAAATTATCATAGAATCTTTAAAAGTGCAGTTATATTGAGCGATATTTTTTATTCAGTTGTATAACTATATAGTTGAGCAAACGGCATGCCAAAATCATATTTATTAGGTGTTTAGCAGAAAGTACTACTTGTACTACTTAGATTTCATTCATATCCAAATTCTGAAAGCGTTGATGATTTTTATGACTTGATCCCCTACAATACAAGTTAAACAATCAGGAGTAGAGAATTATGGCGACGATAAAAGATATAGCGAAAGAAGCTGGAGTGTCGTTAGGTACTGTTTCCAATGTGCTAAACAAAAAGCATAACGTCAGTTTGGAAAAAATTAATTTGGTAAACGATGCAATAAAAAAACTGGGTTATCAGAAAAATATTCAAGCTAGTTTTTTAAAGTCTGGCGGAAGTAATCAGATTGCAGTTATATTTCCTTCTATCTCATCACCTGAATATTATTTACTTTATGAATCTTTAGAAGGGCATTTTTCTCAGAAGGGTTATCAATTAAATCTTTATTTAACTGATAATAATCCAAGTAAAGAGCGTTTGTTTCTCGAGAAAATTTCAGGTGAGAATACTACATTTGTGATTGTTGTATCTTGTTTACCTGATGCAAATGAATATAAGCAATATTTTGATATTGAATTAGTTAAAATTATCTTTCTTTATAGAGAGATAAGAAATGCCAAATATTATCTTGGGCTTGATTATAAATCTATTCTAACTAATGTTGTTAAGGAAGCTAAAGGAAATGGAGATAAGCGAATTGGTATTGTTTCAAATCAAAAGTATAAAATAAAAGAAGCTGTTGAATTAGTTTATTGTTTTTTAAAACATCCATTTGAAGTTGTGAAATTTATTGAGGATGAGCATCTTTCTTCAATTGTTACGCTAAATATTTTGCATGCTGAAGAGATTTATAATGCATTTTACTTTTGTAATCAATCCCCTCCAAAAATTTATACGATTAATCATCAATTTAGTCATGATGAGAGGTTCATTTCCTATTATATTAGTTATGATTTTATTGTTAGGAACATTATTCATATTATAGAAGGTGAATGTCTTGAGTTATTTTATCAAGATAAGGGGTTTTTATTTAAAAAATCAGATATATTGCATAGTTCATTGCGTATTTTAGCAATATCGAGCCCTTCTATTGAGGCGTTAAAGAAAATACTCCCACATTTTAAACTGCAAACAGGTATTCAAGTACAGATTGATACAGTACCTTTTGTCAGTATTTCCGAAGTTTTGACGAATCCAAAACAAGCTAAACAATATGATATTGTGCGTCTTGATATGGAGCGTTTACCGCTATTGGCCAGTTATCTTCAACCATTTAATTTTATTCAGCAAGAAGAACTAGCTTCTCACTATTCTAATAATTTGATTAAACGATTTTGTTTGGTTAATGACCAGCTCTATGCAATTCCATTTGATCCGAGCATTCAGGTTCTATTTTATCATAAAGCCATTTTTGACGATATGATTACGCAGCGGCTTTTTTATGAACAATATAAGACTGATTTAATGCCTCCAAGAACATTCGAGGAGTTTAATCGTATTGCACGTTTTTTTGACCATAATCTTATGCTTAAGTCACCTATTCGTTATGGAACAGCATTAATTGATAATCCTGAGATTCTAGCACTTGAATTTTTAGTTCGTTATTACTCGTTAGCAAACAAGCCAATTCTTGCACAGGATGTATCGGCATTTAGTAGAGAAATTGCATTTCGTGTCTTAGAAAATTTAGCAGAGTTAAAAGATAATGCGGTATTGTTACACGGCAGTTGGTGGGATAAGGCAGTAGAATGTTTTGAGAAAAAAGAAACAGCAATGTTAATGATTTATTCCAATCATTATTCTCATTTATCTCACAATATGCCGAGTTCAATTGGTTGTGCACCAGTGCCTGGAAATATGCCTCTTATTGGTGGAGGAAGTTTAGCAATAGTGAAAGGATGTGAAAAATACGAAGAAGTGCGGTTGTTTTTTGAATGGTTTTTAAATGATGAAATACATGAACGTTATGTTCGTCTTGGTGGTGTTTCGGCAAGGAAAAATGTATTAATGAATCAAGCATTGATTAGACAGTCTCCTTGGATTTCTCTAATTGAGAAAATAAATTTTAATGGTGTTCGTGAAAATGTGGATGCAAAAGGTCATGCTATTGATTTGGTGAAAATTGAAAAGCAAATCGGATTAATCCTTTTTGCTTTTCTTAATAATCAATTTAATACAGATGTTGCAGTTGAAAAAATAGCGAATATTTTTCGTAATATCTAGCTTTATAGATATTCTTTATAATGTTTAGTATCGCTTACAGAATTCAAGAGTTCAGCAGCTTGTTCAGGCGTTAGATCACGTTGATTTTCCGCCAGCATTTCGTAGCCTACCATAAACTTACGAATGGTTGCTGAACGTAAAAGTGGGGGATAGAAGTGAGCGTGTAACTGCCAATGAGAATTATCCTTACTATTAAATGGGGCGAAGTGGAAACCCATAGAATAAGAAAAACTTATCTTGAATAAATTATCGTAACGAGTTGTGAGTTTTTTTAATACAAGAGCTAAATCTTCACGTTCTGTTTGGTTTAATTCTTCAATCGATTTAAATTGTTTCGATTTTGGAAGTAATAAGGTTTCAAAGGGCCAGGTTGCCCAATAAGGGACTACGGCTACCCAATCCTCAGTTTCAGCTACGATGCGTTCACTTTTTTCTAATTCACGTTTTACATAATCAAGTAATAATTGTGTTCCATATTTTTGATAGTATTCTGCTTGGTATTTATCTTCAATTATTATTTCATTTGGTAAGAAATTACTTGCCCAAATTTGACCATGAGGGTGTGGATTTGAACATCCCATTATTGCACCTTTATTCTCAAAAATTTGAACCCATTGATAACGTTGTTTTAGTTCATAAACCTGTTCTTGCCATACTCGGATAATCAGTTCGATTTCAGGTATGGTAAGTTGTGGCAGTGTTTTACTGTGATCAGGTGAAAAGCAAATCACTCTACTTTCACCTTGCGTAGTCGAAATTTTGAATAGAGGGTCATCATTTTTTTCATGGGAGGGGGTATCACTAAGTAAAGCAGAAAAGTCATTTTTGAACACAAAAGGTTTGGTATATATTGGGTTCAATTCGCCAGTGATACGTTTATTACCAGGACAGAGATAGCATTCAGGATCATAGCTTGGTTTATTATCATCAATGACTTCTTCCTGTTGCCCTTGCCATGGTCGTTTGGCACGATGGGGTGAGACTAAAACCCATTGATTTTTTAAAGGATTAAATCGACGGTGTGGATGTTCAGTTAAAATAAATGTACTCATAATATATTCTCTTTTATAAATAATTAATCTGAATAGCTTTTGAATTAAGTATAATTCATTTCAATATCACGAATATCATGGAGATTTTTAAGATATTGATAAATTTCTAAATAAGAATTTCTATCAGTAAGGTTTGCTGAGATTGATAATATAGTACAATTTTGCGATTGCTCTTTAATGTTAATGCTATCAATATCACATTGGTGATTTTCTAGGTCATTAATTACGCGTTCTATATTATTGTTTAATACTTTTAAAATAATGGTTGCTCGATTATTCGTCTGCTTTTTAGGTACAATAAGTTTTAAATAATGGCTGTATTTTAATGTGAGTAAAATTACTAAAGCTACTGCAATGGCATCACCATAGAATCCTGCACCAATGGTTATGCCAATGCCTGCGGAGCTCCAAATCATTGCCGCAGTAGTAATACCTGAAACAACATCATCGCTTTTGTGTAATATAACACCTGAGCCAATGAAACCAATACCACTAATCACTTGAGCAGCAAGCCGCATTGGGTCTGTACGGATATTGTTAGAAAGAGAGGCGTAATATTCGGCCGAATGAATGGATACAGTAGTTAGAATGCAAGTGGTAACTGCAATAATAATACAAGTTTTAATTCCCACTGGTTTTCGCTTACTTTCTCGCTCAAATCCAATCATTCCTCCTAATAATGCAGCAAATAATAATTTTATCCAGGCAGATAGATGATAAATATCGGATAAATTTTGTTGTAAAAAGTCTAAAGAAAGCCACATAACTTTTCCTAAAAGGGTGCAAAGTTGCACCCTATCATTTTATTATTTTTTAAATTCTTCTGTATCTTTAAAGAAGATCCAGAATAAAATTCCAACAATTAAGGCGACAACGGCAGGGTATAACCAGAATTCAGACCATTGTGGAGCTGCAAGTGGCATGCTTTTTTCGGTGACAACATGATTATTAATTGCCCCGATAACAGAGGATGCCATAAATACACCAAATCCATTAGAGACTATAAAACGTAACCCCTGTGCTTGGGCTTTAATGCTTTCATGGGCTTTAGAATTCACATATACATCGCCTGCAGTAAAGAAGAAGTCCCAGCAAACTCCTTGTAATAATAAGCCAATAAGAATATATGTGAAATAATCATCAGAAGTAGCAGCATGAGAGAAAATAAACATTCGGATAACCCATCCGATAATACCTAGCATGATTACTACTTTAAAACCAAATTTTTTCAGCATGCTGACTAGTAGGACCATAAATAGAACTTCTGCACCTACAGCAATTTGCATCATATTGGCTGAGTTCATATCCAAAACTTTTAAATAGACTGGAATATAGGCACTATAAGCTGTTTTGGTAATCATGAGAACAAATGTTGCCAACATAAAGATTGTAAAATAGCGATCTTTAAAGAGAGACAGAGCATCTAAGCAGAAAATAGTACGAAGATCTAATTTTGAACCTTTAGCTGTTGGTGGTGTGTTTGGTAATGTAAGGCAATATAGTCCGCAAATAATTGCTGAAATTGCAGCTACTTTAAAGACAATCACATTATCAAAAATCTTGTAATAACCCATAATGAGGCCAATTACAATAAAACCGATATTGCCGAATACTCGGATATATGGGAACAGTTTTTGTTCTGAAATATGGTGAAAGGCAATGCTATTGGAGAGTGCTGTGGTTGGATAGTATAGCAAACCAACAATGAAAATAATGAATAAAAATGCTGTGACATTACCTTCTAAAATATAAGTAGGTAGTAGCAACATAACTAAGCCATTTAAGATGTGTAAAATTGAAATTACTTTTTGTGAAGCAAAGAAGCGATCGGCAATCATACCAATAAATAATGGCGAAATAATTGTTGCGAGTCCCAGTAAAGAATAAGTTGTTCCAATACTTTCTTTCATATTGTAGGTAGCAAGTACAGCTCCGATAGTCATATTCCAAGCACCTTGCACAAAATATTGCATAAACATCATCACGAAAAGACGGGGAATTTTAAACATGATCCGTTCTCCTAATTTAAATATTTTTAATTAATCCATCATAGGCGACTTCAATTTGGTGAGGTTTAAAAATTTCTACCAAACTTTGATAATCAAACCCGCAACTATGAGAATGATGAGATGTTAGAATTTGTGTTTGTTGTGATAAATTATTGTTCTCCTTGAATTTTTGTTTCATATTGATTACGGTTTCAATACTCATATGATTATTGGTTTTGTCATTTTGACGATAGCCATATGTACACTCCAATACGATTAAATCGATTTTTTTATTTTCTAACCAGTTCCATGTTAAATCTCCATAATAGCCAGAGTCATGTCCGTATAGCAGTGTTTTGCCATTTTTCTCAATAAAATAGATATAGCACATTTCCCATTTTTCATGATTAGCGATAAGTGGAGTAATTTTTGCACCGCTGCTAGTAGTAATGGTGACAAATGGAATAAGAATAGAAAGATTAAAACGATCTGGAGTCAGATCAACAATGCCATTTAAACAGCCGTTAATTGCTTTATCGCTACCGTATATGTACATAGGATGTTCAACATTGAATGCAAAATTTCTTACACGATTATGTAGTTCTCCTACATTAAAATGATCAGGATGAGTATGAGTGATGAGTAAATCTTTAATTTTTGTTACATCAATATGATTTACATTGGCTTGATGAAAAAATTCAGGAGAAATATCGATTTGAATTTCATCATCAATAATTGCAGAAGAACGAGTTCTTACATCACGTCCTCCTGTTTTCCTAACTTGTTCGCATAACTCACATTTACAATAAGGGTTTGGAATGCCTTCTGAGGCACCGGTACCAAGAAAGTGTAGTTTCATTGCAGGTCTCCTATTTTGAAACGTATTAATATTTTAGGTTAATTATTGATCTTTTTATTGAAACGTTTCAAACTAAGAATGTTTGTTTTGTGATAGCTGTCACAAAATATTTTTATCTTCTGTTAGTGTAATAAAATGTGATTGGTTTAATTTATACTAAAAGATAATTTATTGATGATATCTGGAAGGGGGTATAGCGGTTAAGTGTAGTTAAAATCTACAGGGTTTTTAAGTTATATTTTTGATTATTAGGAACATAATTTAAAAGGGAGCGAAAGCTCCCTTTTTTGTTGTCTATTGTCTTGTTATGTTCTTAAGCGTTAAAACCAATGTAGCAAACTGAGATTAAAACGACATAAAAAATGACCGCACTTAACAGTAATAATTTTACGGCAAGTTTAGGTTTATGCTGATGCAACTTATAAAGTAAACGTGCAATCAAAACCAAAACAAAGGGGTAAACCCAAAAGATAATCGAGAAAAGATCGATCTGAAAATCGCTCAGTGTAGGGTTTTTCACAAAAGAAGTAGAAAGCAAAGAGGCCATAGGCCACAGTAAAATGGGTAAACAAAATGCCGCAATTCCCCAAGCGAAGCCACTAAATCCTGTCGGCATAGTTTGTTTTTTCATAATGAACCTTATATGATTGACGAAAAATAAAAAGGAATATAACAAATGCCGTCTTTATTTGATAGTGAAACCGATGCGTCAGAAGAGAGAAAAGTATTGAAACGCACATTGAGCGCACAAAAAATCACGTTTATTTTGACCATACTTTGCGCAGTGATTTATCTCTTGCAGAATGTAGGGTTTGAAGAGCCAATGATGGATTTATTCCATTATCCTGCTTATTCTTGGGAAGATCAGGAAATATGGCGTTATTTCACACATACTATTGTGCATTTGTCGGTACCTCATATTTTATTTAATCTTTCGTGGTTCTGGTTATTTGGTGGTGCGATTGAACGCCGATTTGGTTCTTTCCATTTTTTATTATTGGTCTTAGTGTCTGCTGCAGTGAGTGGCGCTGCACAGAATTACTTTACCGGTCCTGCCTTTTTCGGATTATCTGGCGTCGTGTATGCGGTGTTAGGTTATGTGTTGGTGGTGGACAAATTGCACCCGCATAGCTTTGACTTACCGGAAGGTTTTTTTACAATGTTACTGGTAGGTCTTCTCTTTGGCTTTATTAGTCCGTTGTTTGGTATTAATATAGGCAACGCAGCTCATATTTCAGGCTTTATCTTAGGATTGGTTTGGGGATTTCTGCAGAGTAAAATTAATATTAAAAAGTTTAGCTAATTCAAATTTATAGGCATTTATATGAAGCAATCATTACGCCATCAGAAAATTATTGAGCTTGTGACGCAAAAAGGCTATGCCAGCACAGAAGAGTTGGTGGTAGAGCTGGATGTAAGCCCTCAGACGATTCGACGTGATCTGAATATCCTTGCGGAACAAGATTTAATTCGACGCCATCATGGTGGCGCGGCACCTTCTTCTACCGCAGAGAATTCCGATTATATTGAACGTAAACAATTTTTCCCTTCCCAAAAAAGCGCCATTGCCCGCGAAGTAGCGAAACGCATTCCAAATGGTGCCTCCTTATTTATTGATATTGGTACCACGCCTGAAGCTGTAGCAAGTGCTTTATTAAACCATGAACGGTTACGTATTGTGACGAATAATATCAATGCTGCTCATTTATTACGCCAAAATGAAACCTTTGATATTACGATGGCGGGCGGTTCCTTACGTAAGGATGGGGGCATTATTGGTGAGGCAACGGTTAATTTTATTTCGCAATTCCGTTTAGATTTTGGGATTCTCGGGATTAGTGCGATCGACCTTGATGGCTCATTATTGGACTATGATTATCACGAAGTCCAAGTGAAGCGAGCTATTATAGAAAGTTCGCGTCAAACTTTATTAGCGACCGATCATTCGAAATTCTCTCGACAAGCGATTGTGCGATTGGGTGAGCTCAAAGACGTGGATTATCTTTTCACTGATGATGTGCCAAAACAAATTGCGGATTATTTAGAAAATAGCAACACAAAGTTAGTGATTTGCAAATGATAGAAATAGGAAGTGCGGCCAAAATTGACCGCACTTTTTTTGTAGGCATCCATGCTTAGCCACTGCTGTTTCGACCAATCCAAAATTAACCCCATTCATGCCAACATCCTTATTAATATGAGATAAGGCTAATTTTGCTGCATATTAAATTTTAGGGATAAAAACGGACGACAAATCATTCGACTGCCAATTCTTTATTTAGGACTACGGGGAAGGTTTGCTTGAAGAGTCAAGAAAGACAAGATCTTGATAGATCAAGTGGAGTACATCGAGATCCCTCTCTAAATGTAATTTATTTATACTGCTGTTTTTAAAAAAAGGGAATATTAAAATTATAAATCTGTGATCGAGATCACAATTTAAATGCAAAAAGAGAGCCGCTTATTTTTGTTTAGAAAATAAGCGGCTATTTTACTGATTTTTTATCGATTTAAATTCACTGCGCCTTCATAACCAAGTTGTCGCCATGCCTCGTAAATCGTCACGGCTACCGAGTTGGATAAGTTCATGCTACGGCTATTTGCTGTCATAGGAATTCGGATTTTTTGTTCCATTGGCATCTTATCTAAAATAGACATGGGAATACCACGAGTTTCAGGGCCAAACATCAAGTAATCTCCTAATTCAAATTGCACTTCGCTATGTGCAGGGCTACCTTTGGTTGTCAGTGCAAAAAGACGTTTCGGTTTTTCACTTTCTAAAAAGGCTTCAAAGGTTTTATGCTTTTTGATTTCAGCAAATTCATGATAATCCAAGCCGGAACGACGTAATTTTTTATCATCCCATGTAAAGCCTAGTGGTTCGATTAAATGAAGGCGAAAGCCAGTGTTCGCACAAAGACGAATAATATTTCCCGTATTTTGTGGAATTTCAGGTTCGTATAACACAATATCTAACATAATAATTTCCTAATCTTTTTGATACAGGCGGTAACTCACCATTCCTGTGGTTTTTTCTTTTAGTAATTGCCAATTGTCAGGCACGCTAAGCGGTTTATCTTTTTCTGTTTCAACATAAATCAACGCATGGGGTAACAGCCAATTCTTTTCCTCCAAGAGGGCAATTGCTTGTTCAGCTAAATCAAAGTGGAAAGGCGGATCTAAAAATACTACATCAAAGTGCGGTTGATTTTGCGCTTGTTTTAAAAATTCTAAACTATTTTGATTGATTACCTGAGCTTGTTCACTCGTTGTTTTTAGCGTTTGCAAATTTTTCTTTAATTGGTTTGCCACATTTTTATCTAACTCTAAAAACGTCACTTGTTTCGCTTGGCGAGAAAGGGCTTCAAAACCAAGTGAGCCACTGCCTGCAAAGCAATCAAGACAATGGCTATCCACAATGTAAGGCATCAACCAGTTGAATAAGGTTTCTTTTACGCGATCGCCTGTTGGACGCAAACCTTCAGCATTTAAAACCGGTAATTTTCGTCCACGCCAAAGACCCGCGATGATTCGAACTTCGCCTTTGGCATTTTGAACTTGCATTTTTTTCATAAAGAAACAGATTTTTAGTGAAAATTGTGCTTAGTTTAGACGATTTTTTGCTAGAATAGGGAGTATTTTTTAAAGATTTGTGTTTAAGAGAAGAATTTATGTCAGAAGAAAAGAAAAAAGGCGGGTTTTGGGCCTCTCTTTTTGGTCGCAATAAAAAGCAAGAAGAACAAAAAATTGAGCCAATTATTGAAGCGTCATCTGTTGAATCTGTCGATGTTTCGCCTACGGAAGAGATTGTTCACAATCGTGAGAACGTTCAATTAGAACAAGTTGAACAGGAAGAATTACAGGAGTTAGCGGAACAGCTGCAAGAGGATAAAGCTGAGAATACCGTTGTTGCGCATATTGAACCTGTTGTAGAAGAAGTGATTTCACCTGAAAGTGCGGTCAATATTGAGCCAGTTTTAGATACACCGGTGATTGAGGCAGTGGCTGAAGAGACAGAAAAAACAGAAGAAATTTCTACCGCACTTCCTGTGGAAGAACCAACAGAAAGCATTATTGAGCAAGATAATGTCGTTGAAGATCTTCCTGTTGTTGATGCTGAGATTGAGTCTGAAATTGTTGAAGATGTTAAAGATGAATTTCGTTCAGATATTAATACCGAAACGCAAGAAAAACCAAGTGAGGGAGGCTTTTTCAGTCGTTTAGTCAAAGGTTTACTCAAAACTAAACAAAATATTGGTGCAGGTTTCCGAGCGTTCTTTTTAGGTAAAAAGATTGACGATGATTTGTTTGAGGAGTTAGAAGAGCAACTTTTAATTGCAGATATTGGTGTGCCAACAACCAATAAAATCATTAAGAATTTAACGGAGCACGCAAGCCGTAAACAACTACAAGATGCGGAATTGCTTTACCAACAACTTAAAGTTGAAATGGTAGAAATTTTAAAACCAGTTGCAAAACCATTGGTCATTGATACGACTAAAAAGCCTTATGTTATTTTGATGGTGGGTGTAAACGGTGTAGGTAAAACAACCACAATTGGTAAGTTGGCTCGCAAATTCCAAAATGAAGGAAAATCAGTCATGTTAGCAGCAGGGGATACCTTCCGTGCTGCTGCAGTAGAACAACTCCAAGTATGGGGGGAACGTAACAATATCCCGGTTGTGGCACAAAGTACGGGGTCAGATTCGGCATCGGTAATTTTTGATGCGATGCAATCTGCCGCGGCACGTAACATTGATATTTTAATTGCGGATACGGCAGGCCGTTTACAAAATAAAAATAATCTCATGGATGAATTAAAGAAAATTGTTCGTGTCATGAGAAAATACGATGAAACCGCACCGCACGAAATCATGCTTACCTTAGATGCGGGTACAGGACAGAATGCAATTAGCCAAGCCAAACTCTTTAATGAAGCGGTTGGGTTAACGGGTATTACATTAACTAAATTAGATGGCACAGCAAAAGGTGGGGTAATTTTCGCCATTGCAGATCAGTTTAATTTACCAATTCGTTATATTGGTGTGGGTGAAAAGATTGAAGATTTACGTGAATTTAATGCAGAAGAATTTATTGAAGCGTTGTTCGTTCACGAAAATGAAGAATAAAAAGGAATAATAAAGTGATTCGATTTTCAAATGTTTCTAAAGCTTATCACGGTGCGACTCAGCCAGCCTTGCAGGGCTTGAATTTTCATCTTCCTGTTGGAAGTATGACTTATCTTGTTGGGCATTCAGGCGCGGGTAAAAGTACCTTGCTTAAATTGATTATGGGTATGGAGAAAGCGAACGCCGGTAATATTTGGTTTAATGGCCATGATATTACGCGTTTGTCTAAGTATGAAATCCCCTTTTTACGTCGTCAAATCGGCATGGTTCACCAAGATTACCGTTTATTAACGGATCGTAGTGTGGCAGAAAATGTGGCATTGCCATTGATTATTGCTGGCATGAATCCGAAAGAAGCACATACGCGCGCATTGGTTGCACTAGATCGAGTGGGCTTACGTAGTAAAGCGAATTATATGCCTCCACAAATTTCAGGTGGGGAGCAACAACGTGTGGATATCGCGCGTGCCATTGTGCATAAACCGCAACTTTTATTAGCCGATGAGCCAACAGGTAACTTAGATGGTGAACTTTCTTTAGGGATTTTCAATCTGTTTGAAGAGTTTAATCGTTTAGGCATGACGGTGTTAATTGCGACACACGATATCAATTTAATTCAACAAAAACCAAAACCATGTCTTGTACTTGAACAAGGCTACTTACGCTATTAAGGATAAAAAATGACAAGACGTATTGATGCTTCTTTTGGCGTGCAAACTGCTTATACTTTGCGTTCTGTGTTGAACGATTTAGTAAAACGTAAATTTGGTACATTGCTAACAATTTTAGTTATTGCCGTGTCTCTTACGATTCCAACGGTGAGCTATTTGTTATGGAAAAATTTACACTTAGCAACAACTCAATTTTATCCGGAAAGCGAACTCACGATCTATTTACATAAAAATTTAAGTGAAGAAGATGCTAACTTAGTGGTAGAAAAAATCCGTCAGCAAGAAGGTGTGGAATCGTTAAATTATGTTTCTCGTCAAGACAGTTTGAAAGAATTTAAAAGTTGGTCTGGTTTTGGTGAAGAGTTAGAAATTTTAGATGACAACCCATTGCCGGCAGTGGTGATGGTGAAACCATCTAAAGCGTTTAATGAATCAGAAAAACGAGCTGAGCTACGCGCAAATTTAAATAAAATTAAAGGCGTGCAAGAAGTTCGACTAGATAATGATTGGATGGAAAAATTGACCGCACTTTCGTGGCTTTTTGCACACGTGGCAATTTTCTGCACGGTGTTAATGACAATAGCTGTATTCCTGGTTATCGGAAATAGTATTCGCTCGGATGTTTATAGTAGCCGAGCAAGTATTGATGTGATGAAACTATTAGGTGCAACGGATCAATTTATTCTTCGTCCTTATCTTTACACTGGTATGATTTATGCCGTGTTGGGCGGATTGCTTGCTGCGCTGTTTAGTAGTCTTATTGTCGGGTACTTTACTTCAGCGGTGAAATATGTGACGGATATCTTTGCGGTTACATTTGAGCTCAATGGATTAGGTGTTGGTGAGCTAATCTTCTTATTAGTAAGCTGCTTGATTATGGGTTATGTTGGCGCTTGGATTGCCGCAACAAGACATATTGCAATGTTAGATAACAAACTATAAATTTTATTTATATAAAGTGCGGTCATTTTTTCAGGTGAAAAACACTCGAGAAAATGACCGCACTTTTTTATTTGTGGAAATTAATTGAACAAAAAGCTTGCATAATTAGGTGTTTTTGTGTAGCACCCACAGGATTTCAGGTATTGAAAGCCGTTTAATATAATCATTTGTTAAACGAGTATTACGATATGTAATACTAACAATGTTTCCGATTTGGAGACTATATAACAGGTAACTTACACCTCCTTTTCTATTTTGAAGTTAGAATTGTGATTAGTGTTAGTTTTTTATTAGCTAAGAGCCAACAGAAAAAACTGTTGATGCATTAATGTGTTTAGATTTGGCTGCCGGCGTGGACGTGCAGAGCAGCCTAGGTTAATTAAGAGGTTATTACAATGATTGGTTTAGTCGGTCGTAAAGTTGGTTTGACCCGTATCTTCAAGGAAGACGGTGTTTCTGTTGCTGTTGCTACTGCTTTGTTGGTGTTAGGTTCGGCTATGCCAGGTACTGTGATGGCAGCACCATTTAAAGCAAGCGCTAGCGCTATTAAACCAAGTAATGAGCATTTCGTTAGTGTTGCAGCAACGCATAGTGATGCCGATATTAGCGGAGAAGCAAATTATAATAACAATGCAGCCAAAGCGCCGGGTTCCGTTGCTATTGGAACAGGCGCGTCAGTGGCATTTGAAGATAAAAACGGAGAAGGCTATGGTGCTCGTGAGGGTATTGCAATTGGTCAGAATGCGACAGTTAAATTAAAAGGTGAGATTTGTACCGATTGCCCACTGGTGGACAATCGGGTGGAAGATCCTGCTTCTGAAGCCGCGATCGCCATTGGTCGTGATACGGTTGCTGCCGGTAAAGGCGCTACTGCATTAGGTGTTGGAGCAAATGCAGAAGCTCATGGTGTCTCTATTGGTATTAATGCGACAACCAGTTTTAGCTCTGTTGCCGTTGGTGTTGAATCCAAGTCTTCTGGCAAGAATGCGGTTGCTATGGGTAGTTCGGCGAAAACCGAAGCAAATAATGCGATTGCCATTGGTAACGCGGCTTCTGCAAAGAAACAATCTGATTTAGCCGTGGGTGATGGTGCGAAGGCATTAAATGCACAAGGCTCTGCGTTTGGTGTGAGTGCTACTGCAAGTGGTAATGGGGCAACTGCAATCGGTGGCGTAACCAGTGCATCCGGTTGGTTATCCACATCTATTGGTTATTTAAGTAAATCTGCCGGAAATGGTGCTTATGCGGGTGGTGCTTCTGCCAATGCAACTGGTGAAGGTGCGGTTTCTATCGGTCTGAACTCTACATCAAACGGCACGCATACAGCCGCATTAGGTGCATCTGCTAATGCTTCCGCTGAAGCAGCGCTTGCTCTTGGTGCAAGTGCCACTGCGAGCCATGCTAATGCCGTCGCTTTAGGGGCAAATTCTGTGACAAAAGCAGCAGTTGCAAGCAATGAAGCCACCGTAAACGGCGTTTATTATTCCGGCTTTGCTGCGAAAAATGCGGCTAGCGTGGTCAGTTTAGGCGATAAAGGAAAAGAGCGTCAGTTAGTAAATGTTGCTGCCGGTCAAATTAGCGCAACCTCTACTGATGCTATCAATGGTAGTCAATTATATTTAGTGGCAAGCGGTTTGCGTGATCAAATGCCGGTGGTTTATACCACAGTAAATGGCAAAAAAGCGGTAAAAAAACCGGACGGCCAATTCTATGAGTTAGATGATGCGGGTAATGTTACTTCAACCGTTGTGCCAAATGGAGATGTGATTGCGTCCATGAATGATGGAAGCAATTCTGTGACTTCACCTATGACATTGGCGAATATTAAAAGTACGTTGCCGGACACATTCAGCACGACAACAAATCCGAAAAACGGCAAGGCAGCAACGATCACTACAGCTCAAACTGCGCCAGACTTAACCAAAAATCAATATAATCATGCTGCGACCCTTGGTGATGTTTTAAATGCCGGTTGGAACTTGCAGGCAAATGGAAGTGCGGTGGATTTTGTAAAACCTTATGATACGGTGAATTTTGCCAGCGAAGATGGCACAGTTGAAATTACACCAACCACAAATGGTTCAACCAGCACGCTTGATTTCAAAGTAAAACACACTGACCTAACGGTGAATGAGGGTAAGGTTGTTGCTCCGAATAACACGGATGGCAGTAAATTTGTCAATGCTACCACTGTGGCAAATACAGTTAATAATTCCGGTTGGAAATTGGGTGGCAACAATAAGACTGCTGCAGGAAATTTAGTGAAACCTTCTAATAATGTGAACTTTATTAATGGAAAGGGCACCGAATCCGCAGTCGTTCATAATGCGACAACAGGTGATTCCACCGTGACCTTTAATGTGAAACCAAACGGTACGACTATTAACGTGACGGATGAAGGCGTTTCAGTAAATACCGGTAACATTACGGCCGCTCAAGCCAGCGGTAACGATGCGGGCAAAGTCATCGTGGGCCCTGCCGAAACAGGCAAAGTGGCGACGGTCGATAATGTTGCGGAGGCGATTAATTCTGTATTCTGGAAAGTTGGCGATAACAAAGGAACGGTAAAAGCCAATGTTAACGCCGGTAATCAGGTGAATTTCATAAATGGTGATGGAACCACAGCAACTGTTGAAGCTAAAGATCAAAATGGTGTAACGAAAGTTGCCTATAATGTAGCTTACGATAACGATACGATTGTAAAAGATGCTAACGGCAAATTAATGGTGAACAAGTCTGCCTTGCCTTCTGTGAAAGTTGAAAACACGGATAACACCATTACTGTGACACCAACCACCAATGGCTTTGGCGTTAAAGTGAATACCACAGAATTAAGCAATACTGATGGTAAGGTTACTACACCGACAGATGGCGATAAATTAGTCAATGCGACAACTGTGGCTAATGCTATTAATAACTCCGGTTGGAAAGCCACTGCAACGGTAAATGGTGGTGTAGTTGAGGGTACATCTGAGCAATTGGTTAAACCGGGTGAGACCGTTAATTATATCGCCGGTAAAAATATTAAATTAAAACAAGACGGTGCAAATTTTACAGTTTCTACTACAGAAAATGTGACTTTCACCAATGCTAATGTGGGTAGTACATTGAAGGTTGGTGAAGGCAATAATGCAACGCAAATCACCTCTTCGCCAGATGGCATGAAGGTGGCGAAAGCGGATGGCTCTGCAACCCGCATTACTAACGTCGCTGCCGGTGAGAAACCGACGGATGCCGTGAATGTGTCTCAACTTAATGCAGCGAAAAATGCAGCGAAAACGGAAGTTGTTGCTGGGAAACAGGTTAATGTGAAAACTTCTACCGGTAGCAATAATCAAACGATTTACACCGTAAATGTCAACACTACAGCATTGCCGGCAACGGTAACAGACGCCAATAATCCGGCAGAAAACGGCAAATTGGCGGTGCCAACGGAAGGTGGTTTAGTCACGGCTTCTGATGTGGCAAATGCGATTAATGCAACCTATTGGAAAGTCGGTGATAACAATGGCACTGTGAAAAGTAATATTAGCGCCGGCAACCAAGTGAATTTTGTCAATGGTAACGGCACTACGGCAAATGTAGCGGTTGAAAACGGACAAACCAACGTTTCTTATGATGTCAATGTTGATGGCAGCACGGTAGTGATGAAAGAAGTTACCGATCCAAACAACCCGAATAAGAAAATTAAACAAATTGCCGGCAATTACACCGGTCAAAGTGGTGTTACCGTTAATGGTAATGTGATTGCAGCGAAAACTGACGGTAAAACCGTTACGGTCAATAATGACGGTGCATTAACGGTTAGCGATGATGTCATGAACAACCTTACCAATTTTGAGGTGACCACCGGTGAACATGTTGATCAGTTTGTGGCTAATACTGCAGCGAACAGCAAGAAAACGAGGGTAAAACCGGGCGATGTCGTTACTTATGCATCCGGTAAAAATATCGCTATTAAACAAGAAGGTACAACCTTTACGATTTCTACCACAGAAAATGCAACCTTTACCAATGCTAATGTGGGTAATACGTTAACGGTTGGTGAGGGCAATAATGCAACGCAAATCACCTCTTCGGCAGATGGCATGAAGGTGGCGAAAGCGGATGGTTCTGCAACCCGCATTACTAACGTCGCTGCCGGTGTGAATCCAACAGATGCTGTGAATGTAAGCCAATTGGGCGGGTTGAAAAATGATATTCATAATATGAATAATCGCCTTGGTAAGGTCAATCGTGAAGCTCGTGCCGGGGTTGCCGGTGCTAACGCCGCGGCAAGCTTACCGCAAGTGTACATTCCGGGTAAATCCATGGTGGCGGCAGCCGGCGGTACCTTTAAAGGACAAAATGCCTTTGCGGTGGGATATTCCCGTTCAAGTGATAATGGTAAATTGATCTTGAAACTACAAGGTAACGCCAATACCCAAGGTGATGTAGGTGGTGGTGTTGGTATAGGTTATCAATGGTAATTTACAACAACCTATAAAGATGAAACCCGACATGATGTCGGGTTTCTTTTTTGCTTTAAGGCGGTAAAAGTGCGGTTGTTTTGGGGCGCGTTTTTATTGAGCAAACTGACCGCACCTTTTAGGTGATGATAAATATAGAGAAAATACTTGCAAAGCCTAATGGGTTTCGGTAGAATTTGCAGGCTTTTTATAGAAGCCGTTTAATGTAATCATTTATTAAACGAGTATTACGATATGTAATACTAACAATGTTTCCGATTTGGAGACTATATAACAGGTAACTTACACCTCCTTTTCTATTTTGAAGTTAGAATTGTGATTGGTGTTAGTTTTTTATTAGCTAAATTTTATTGGAGCTCTGGTCTAATGCAGAACCAAAGAATCCGTATCCGCTTAAAAGCTTTCGATCACCGTTTGATCGATCAATCTACTGCGGAGATCGTAGAAACAGCTAAACGTACTGGTGCACAAGTTCGTGGTCCAATCCCTTTACCAACTCGTAAAGAGCGTTTCACCGTGTTGATTTCTCCACACGTGAACAAAGACGCGCGTGATCAATACGAAATTCGTACACACAAACGTTTAGTAGATATCGTAGAGCCAACAGAAAAAACTGTTGATGCATTAATGCGTTTAGATTTGGCTGCCGGCGTGGACGTGCAGATCAGCCTAGGTTAATTAAGAGGTTATTACAATGATTGGTTTAGTCGGTCGTAAAGTTGGTATGACCCGTATCTTCAATGAAGACGGTGTTTCAGTACCAGTTACCGTTATCGAAATCGAAGCCAACCGCGTAACTCAAGTTAAAACTCTTGAAAACGATGGCTATACTGCAGTTCAAGTTACTACTGGTTCTAAAAAAGCGAATCGTGTAACTAAACCTGAAGCAGGTCATTTCGTGAAAGCAGGTGTTGAAGCTGGTCGCGGTTTATGGGAATTTCGTACTGAAGGTGAAGAATTCACTTTAGGTCAAGAAATCAATGTTGACATCTTTGCAGATGTTAAAAAAGTAGATGTTACTGGTACTTCTAAAGGTAAAGGTTTCCAAGGTGGTGTTAAACGTTGGAACTTCCGTACTCAAGATGCTACACACGGTAACTCTTTATCACATCGTGTACTTGGTTCTATTGGTCAAAACCAAACTCCAGGTCGTGTGTTTAAAGGTAAAAAAATGGCAGGACATTTAGGTGCTGAGCGTGTAACCGTTCAATCACTTGAAGTTGTTCGTGTAGATGCTGAGCGTAAATTGCTATTAGTAAAAGGTTCTGTACCTGGTGCTATCAATGGCGATGTTATCGTTAAGCCGGCAGTTAAAGCATAAGTCTAGGAGATAGAGATGGAATTACAAGTTGTAGGTGCAAACGCACTAACTGTTTCTGAAACTACCTTCGGACGTGAGTTTAACGAAGCTTTGATTCACCAAGTTGTTGTTGCTTATGCAGCAGGTGCTCGTCAAGGTACTCGTGCGCAAAAAACTCGTGCTGAAGTGTCTGGTTCAGGTAAAAAACCTTGGCGTCAAAAAGGTACAGGTCGTGCTCGTTCTGGTGATATCAAATCACCAATCTGGCGTTCTGGTGGTACAACCTTCGCGGCTAAACCACAAGATCACAGCCAAAAAGTGAACAAGAAAATGTACCGTGGTGCTATCAAAAGCATTCTTTCTGAATTAGTTCGTCAAGACCGTTTGGTTGTTGTTGAAAAATTCGAATTAGATGCACCAAAAACTAAAGTATTAGTACAAAAATTAAAAGATTTAGCAGTTGAAGATGCGTTAATTATCACAGCAAGCTTAGATGAAAATCTATTCTTAGCGGCACGTAACTTATATAAAGTTGATGTACGTGATGTTCAAGGTATCGATCCAGTTAGCTTAATCGCTTTCGATAAAGTGATTGTTACTGTTGACGCTGTGAAACAAATTGAGGAGATCCTAGCATGAGTCAAGAACGTTTGCTAAGCGTGCTACGTGCACCGCACATCTCTGAAAAAGCAACTAACAATGCTGAAAAATCTAACACTGTTGTACTTAAAGTTGCTTTAGATGCGAACAAAGCTGAAATTGCTGCTGCTGTTGCTCAATTATTTGAAGTAAAAGTTGACTCAGTTCGTACTGTGGTTGTTAAAGGTAAAACTAAACGCCGTGGTAACAAAATGGGTCGTCGCAGCGACTGGAAAAAAGCTTATGTAACTTTAGCCGAAGGCCAAAACTTGGACTTCGTGGACAGTGCAGAGTAATCGGAGGAAATTAGAGAATGGCTATCGTTAAATGTAAGCCGACCTCCGCTGGTCGTCGTCACGTTGTTAAAATCGTGAACCCTGAATTATACAAGGGGAAACCTTACGCGCCTCTTCTAGATACTAAATCTAAAACTGGTGGTCGTAACAATTATGGTCGTATTACCACTCGCCACATCGGTGGTGGTCATAAACAACATTACCGTTTAATCGATTTCAAACGTAACAAGTTAGATATCCCAGCGGTTGTTGAACGTTTAGAATATGATCCAAACCGTTCAGCTAACATTGCTTTAGTGCTTTATAAAGATGGTGAACGCCGTTATATCTTAGCACCTAAAGGTTTGTCAGTTGGCGATCAAATCCAATCTGGCGTTAACTCACCAATTAAAGTGGGTAACTCATTACCAATGCGTAATATCCCAGTTGGTTCAACAGTACATAACGTTGAATTAAAACCAGGTAAGGGCGGTCAAATCGCTCGTTCTGCTGGTGCTTATGTACAAATCATCGCTCGTGAAGGCAACTACGTAACTTTACGTTTACGTTCAGGCGAAATGCGTAAAGTATTAGCTGAATGTGTTGCTACAATCGGTGAAGTTGGTAACTCAGAACATATGCTTCGCGTATTGGGTAAAGCTGGTGCTAACCGCTGGAGAGGCATTCGCCCTACAGTTCGTGGTACTGCAATGAACCCAGTAGATCACCCACACGGTGGTGGTGAAGGTCGTAACTTTGGTAAACACCCAGTAACTCCTTGGGGCGTTCAAACTAAAGGTAAGAAAACTCGTCACAACAAACGTACTGATAAATATATCGTACGTCGTCGTGGCAAATAATTTAAATTAATAAGAGGATAAGCCATGCCACGTTCTCTCAAGAAAGGTCCTTTCCTTGACCTACACTTGTTGAAGAAGGTAGAGAAGGCGGTGGAAAGCGGGGATAAAAAACCAATCAAAACTTGGTCCCGTCGTTCAATGATCATTCCTTCAATGATCGGATTGACCATCGCAGTCCATAATGGTCGTCAGCACGTTCCTGTTTATGTATCTGATGAAATGATCGGCCATAAATTAGGTGAATTTGCACCGACTCGTACATACCGCGGTCACGCGGCAGATAAGAAAGCTAAGAAATAAGAGGTAAATAGATGGAAACTATCGCAAAACATCGTTACGCTCGCACTTCTGCCCAAAAAGCTCGCTTAGTTGCCGATTTAATTCGTGGTAAAAAAGTTGCGCAAGCATTAGAAATCTTAACTTTTACTAACAAAAAAGCTGCGGCTTTAGTGAAAAAAGTATTAGAGTCTGCTATTGCTAACGCAGAGCATAATGATGGTGCAGATATCGATGATCTTAAAGTTGCTAAAATCTTCGTTGACGAAGGTCCTAGCATGAAACGTGTTATGCCACGTGCTAAAGGTCGTGCAGATCGTATTTTAAAACGTACTAGCCACATCACTGTGGTTGTGTCAGATCGTTAATAAGTAGAGGAATAGCAATGGGTCAAAAAGTAAATCCAAATGGTATTCGCCTAGGTATTGTAAAACCTTGGAACTCTACTTGGTTCGCGAATACACAAGATTTCGCCGACAATCTTGACGGTGACTTCAAAGTACGCAAATTCTTAACTAAAGAATTAGCAAACGCTTCGGTTTCACGTATTACTATTGAGCGTCCAGCGAAAAGTATTCGTGTAACAATTCACACAGCTCGCCCTGGTATCGTTATCGGTAAAAAAGGTGAAGATGTTGAAAAATTACGTAACGCAGTATCTCAAATCGCTGGCGTTCCGGCTCAAATCAACATTGCTGAAGTGAAAAAACCGGAATTAGATGCAAAATTAGTTGCAGACAGCATCGCTTCTCAATTAGAACGTCGTGTAATGTTCCGTCGTGCTATGAAACGTGCAGTACAAAGCGCAATGCGTTTAGGTGCTAAAGGTATCAAAGTTGAAGTTAGCGGTCGTTTAGGTGGTGCAGAAATCGCACGTTCTGAATGGTATCGTGAAGGTCGTGTACCTCTACATACTCTTCGTGCGGACATCGATTATAACACTGCAGAAGCTCATACTACATACGGCGTAATCGGCGTTAAAGTATGGATCTTCAAAGGTGAAATTTTGGGTGGAATGGCTGCAGTTGCGCAATCAGAACAACAACCTGCCGACAAGCCTAAAAAGGCTCCGCGTGGCAAAGGTCGTAAGTAAGGAGAAACGCTAAATGTTGCAACCAAAACGTACAAAATTCCGTAAAGTTCACAAAGGCCGTAACCGTGGTATCGCGGGTGGTACTGAAGTTAGCTTCGGTACATTCGGGTTAAAAGCAGTTGGTCGTGGTCGTTTAACCGCTCGTCAAATTGAAGCGGCTCGTCGTGCAATGACACGTGCAGTTAAACGTCAAGGTAAAATCTGGATTCGTGTTTTCCCAGATAAACCAATTACTGAAAAACCATTAGAAGTCCGTATGGGTAAAGGTAAAGGTAACGTTGAGTACTGGGTAGCCTTAATCCAACCGGGTAAAGTACTTTATGAAATGGATGGTGTGTCAGAAGAGATCGCAAGACAAGCATTTGCATTAGCAGCTGCTAAATTGCCAATCAAGACCACCTTCGTAACTAAGACGGTGATGTAATGAAAGCTCAAGATTTACGTACAAAAAGTGTTGAAGAGCTGAATAATGAGTTAGTGAACCTTTTAGGTGAACAATTCAAATTGCGTATGCAAACAGCCACCGGTCAGCTTCAACAAACCCATCAGGCTAAACAAGTGCGTCGTGATATCGCACGTGTTAAAACCATTTTAACTGAGAAGGCGGGTGAGTAATGACTGATAAAATTCGTAGCGTACAAGGTAAAGTTGTTAGCGACAAAATGGAAAAATCTTTCGTTGTTGCTATTGAACGTAAGGTAAAACACCCGTTATACGGTAAATTTATCCGTCGTACAACTAAATTACACGTACACGATGAGAACAACGAAGCCAAATTAGGTGATGTAGTAGAGATTCGCGAATGTCGTCCTCTCTCTAAAACCAAATCTTGGACTTTAGTTCGTGTTGTTGAGAAAGCAGTTATTGCTTAATTAACAAGTTAAAAAATAAAAGCCAATGGTTATACCGTTGGCTTTTTTCTTTCCAAGACTTGCTAAAAAGTCATAAAAATTTGACCGCACTTTAAATAGGCTAATTTAAGCATAAAATTTTGATTGCGTTTCTAGCTTGATTTTGGTAAACTCCGCCACCTATCCGCCATATATCTTTATAAGGCATGGATAGGTTCGTCCCGCAAGGGTGTATTATTAACTTAACGGAGCATAAAATATGATCCAAGAACAGACTATGCTGGATGTTGCCGATAACTCTGGTGCTCGCAGCGTAATGTGTATCAAGGTTCTAGGTGGATCGCACCGTCGTTATGCTGCTATTGGTGATATCATCAAAGTTACTGTGAAAGAAGCAATTCCACGCGGTAAAGTTAAAAAAGGTGATGTATTAAAAGCAGTTGTTGTGCGCACCAAGAAGGGTGTTCGTCGCCCAGACGGATCAGTCATTCGCTTCGATGGTAACGCTTGTGTAATTTTAAACAATAACACAGAGCAACCAATCGGTACTCGTATTTTTGGACCGGTGACTCGTGAACTTCGTTCTGAGAAATTCATGAAGATCATTTCTTTGGCACCAGAAGTACTGTAAGGAGAAGTGAGAAATGGCTGCAAAAATTCGTCAAAACGATGAAGTAATCGTACTTGCCGGTAAAGACAAAGGCAAGCGTGGCAAGGTAACTAAAGTGTTACCAAACGGTAAAGTGTTTGTTGAAGGTATCAACATCATCACTAAACATGAAAAACCAGTTCCTGCTTTAGGACAAGCTGGTGGTTTAGTGAAAAAAGAAGCGGCTATTGATGCTTCTAATGTTGCGATTTTCAATCCAAAAACAAACAAAGCTGACCGTGTAGGTTTTAGATTCGAAGACGGCAAAAAAGTACGTTTCTTCAAATCTAACAATGAAATTATCTAACAAACTGGAGTAATGCGATGGCGAAACTGCATGATTACTACAGAGATCAAGTAGTAAACGAGTTAAAAAATAAATTCGGCTACAAATCTGTCATGCAAGTCCCACGAATCGAAAAGATTACCCTGAATATGGGTGTGGGTGAAGCATTGACCGATAAGAAATTGCTAGACAACGCAGTAGCGGACTTAGCAGCAATTAGCGGTCAAAAACCTTTAGTAACTAAAGCTCGTAAATCTGTTGCTGGCTTTAAAATCCGTCAGGGATATCCAATCGGTTGTAAAGTAACACTACGCGGTGAGCGTATGTGGGAGTTCTTTGAACGTTTAATTACAATTGCTGTTCCACGTATTCGTGACTTCCGCGGTTTAAGCGCGAAATCATTTGATGGTCGTGGTAACTACAGCATGGGTGTGCGTGAACAAATCATCTTCCCTGAAATCGATTACGATAAAGTAGATCGTGTACGTGGTTTAGATATCACTATCACAACTACTGCTAAGAATGATGAAGAAGGTCAAGCACTACTTGCTGCCTTTAATTTCCCATTCCGTAAATAAGGCAGGTTATAATGGCAAAACAATCAATGAAAGCACGCGATGTAAAACGCGTTAAATTGGCTGAAAAATTCTTCGCTAAACGCGCTGAATTAAAGAAAATCATTTCTGATGTCAATGCCTCTGACGAAGATCGTTGGAATGCAGTGTTAAAATTACAAACTTTACCACGTGATTCTAGCCCTAGTCGTCAACGTAACCGTTGCCGCCAAACTGGACGTCCTCACGGCGTTTTACGTAAGTTTGGTTTAAGCCGTATTAAGGTTCGTGAAGCTGCTATGCGCGGCGAGATCCCTGGCCTTAGAAAAGCGAGCTGGTAATATACCACTTTATTTTGGAATCGGAGAAAAAGTACAATGAGTATGCAAGATCCAATCGCAGATATGTTGACCCGTATTCGTAACGGTCAAGCTGCGAACAAAGTTGCAATCAATATGCCTTCTTCCAAGCTAAAAGTGGCAATTGCCAACGTATTAGCTGCTGAAGGTTATATCGAAAGTGTTAAAGTTTTAGAAGGTGCAAAACCTGAATTGGAAATTACTTTAAAATATTTCCAAGGCAAACCGGTTGTAGAAAGCATCCAACGCGTAAGCCGTCCTGGTCTTCGTATTTACAAACGTAAAGACGAATTACCAAAAGTTATGGGTGGTTTAGGTGTTGCTGTAATTTCTACATCTAAAGGTGTTATGACTGACCGTGCAGCTCGTCAAGCGGGCTTAGGCGGTGAGATCATCTGTTACGTAGCTTAATAGAGGGGTAGGAAAATGTCTCGTGTTGCAAAGGCACCTGTTAATATTCCTGCCGGCGTTGAAGTTAAACTCGACGGTCAGCTATTAACAGTAAAAGGAAAAAATGGCGAGTTATCTCGCACAATTCATCACTCAGTTGAAGTTAAACAAGATAATGGTCAATTTACTTTCACTCCACGTGAAGGTTTTGTTGAAGCGAATGCTCAATCGGGTACAGCTCGTGCATTAGTTAATGCAATGGTTATCGGTGTTACTGAAGGCTTCACTAAGAAATTACAACTAGTGGGTGTTGGTTACAGAGCTCAAATTAAAGGCAACGCAGTTGCATTAAGTTTAGGTTTCTCTCACCCTGTGGAGCACACTTTACCAGCAGGTATTACTGCAGAATGCCCTTCACAAACGGAAATCGTTTTAAAAGGTGCAGACAAGCAGTTAATTGGTCAAGTTGCAGCAGATATTCGTGCTTATCGCCGTCCTGAGCCTTATAAAGGTAAAGGTGTACGTTACTCTGATGAAGTAGTACGTATGAAAGAGGCTAAGAAGAAATAATTAAGGTAACACTATGGATAAGAAATCAGCTCGTATCCGTCGTGCAGCTCGTGCACGTCATATGATGAGAGAGCAAGGTGTAACTCGTCTAGTTATTCACCGTACTCCGCGTCATATCTACGCACAAGTTATTGCACCAAACGGTTCAGAAGTGCTTGCCGCTGCTTCAACTGTTGAAAAAGCAATTCGTGAGCAAGTTAAATATACCGGTAATAAAGATGCCGCAGCAGTAGTAGGTAAACTTGTTGCTGAGCGTGCATTAGCAAAAGGCGTTAAAGACGTTGCTTTTGACCGTTCCGGTTTTAAATATCATGGTCGTGTCCAAACTTTAGCGGACGCTGCACGTGAAGCTGGTCTACAGTTCTAATGAGGTAAATTGAGATGTCAAACATCGAAAAACAAGCTGGTGAACTGCAAGAGAAGCTAATCGCAGTAAACCGTGTATCAAAAACTGTAAAAGGTGGTCGTATTATGAGCTTTACTGCTTTAACAGTAGTAGGCGATGGTAACGGTCGCGTAGGTTTTGGTTATGGTAAAGCTCGTGAAGTTCCGGCAGCGATCCAAAAAGCGATGGAAAAAGCACGTCGCAATATGATTAATGTCGCTTTAAACGAAGGTACATTACAACACCCAGTTAAAGGTGTTCACACTGGTTCTCGCGTATTTATGCAACCAGCTAGCGAAGGTACAGGTATCATCGCCGGTGGTGCAATGCGTTCAGTGTTAGAAGTTGCTGGTGTACGTAACGTTCTTTCTAAAGCGTATGGTTCAACCAACCCAATCAACGTTGTTCGTGCAACTATTGATGCATTAGCAAATATGAAATCACCAGAAATGGTTGCTGCTAAACGTGGCAAAACCGTTGATGAAATTTTGGGGTAATTGATAATGGCTAAAACTATTAAAGTAACTCAAGTTCGTAGCTCAATTGCTCGTTTACCGAAGCACAAAGTTACCTTGCGTGGTCTTGGTCTTCGCCATATGCACCATACTGTTGAGTTAATCGATACTCCGGCAGTACGTGGTATGATTAACCAAGTTTCATATATGGTTAAAGTGGAGGAGTAAGAGATGCGTTTAAATACTCTATCTCCGGCTGAAGGTGCTAAGCACAGCGCAAAACGCCTTGGTCGTGGTATTGGTTCAGGTTTAGGAAAAACTGGTGGTCGTGGTCATAAAGGTCAGAAATCTCGTACTGGCGGCGGTGTTCGTCGTGGTTTCGAGGGTGGCCAAATGCCATTATACCGTCGTTTACCAAAATTTGGTTTCACTTCAATGAAATCAGCTGTAACTGCTGAAGTTCGTTTAAACGAATTAACAAAAGTTGAAGGAAATGTTGTCACTTTAGAAGCATTAAAAGCTGCAAACATTTTAACTAAAGATATTCAATTCGCTAAAGTTATCTTAGCTGGTGAAGTGAAATCTGCAGTTACTGTGCGTGGTTTACGTGTAACTAAAGGTGCAAAAGCAGCAATCGAAGCTGCTGGCGGTTCAGTTGAGGAATAATTAGCAAATGGCTAAACAACCAGGTTATCAAAGCAGAAGTACTAATAGTGGTACTGGTGAACTAAAAAGCAGATTGCTTTTTGTATTAGGTGCACTTATCGTTTATCGTATTGGTTCTTTTATTCCGCTTCCTGGTATTGATGCCGCCGTGCTAGCTCAATTAGTTGAACAACAAAAAGGCACCATCATTGATATGTTAAACATGTTCTCTGGTGGTGCATTGAGCCGAGCATCAATTTTAGCATTAGGTATCATGCCGTATATCTCAGCATCTATCGTAATGCAATTGCTTGCGACGGTTTCGCCTGCTTTAGCAGAATTGAAAAAAGAAGGCGCAGCAGGACAAAGAAAAATCACCAAGTATACTCGTTATGCAACGGTGGTTTTTGCTACTATCCAAGCTATCGCAATTTCTACCGGTTTACCGAATATGTTGCCACAGTTAGTGCCAAATATCGGTTTTACTTTTTACTTCACTGCAGTAGTGAGTCTTGTAACCGGAACCATGTTCTTAATGTGGTTAGGTGAGCAAATTACTGAAAGAGGTATTGGTAACGGTATCTCAATTCTTGTTTTTGGTGGTATTGTTGCAGGATTGCCGCATGCAATCATCGAAACAGTTGAGCAAGCTCGTCAAGGACAAATGCATCCTTTAGTTCTTCTACTAATCGCTGCTATTGTTTTTGCAGTAACTTATTTTGTTGTCTTCGTAGAACGTGGACAACGTAGAATTCGTGTTGAATATGCTAAGCGTCAACAAGGACGTCAAATTTTAGGTGGTCATTCAACTCACTTACCATTAAAAGTTAATATGGCAAACGTAATGCCAGCAATTTTTGCTTCAAGCATTATTTTATTCCCAGCTACATTGACACAATGGTTTGGTCAGAATGATAAGTTTGAGTGGTTAAATGACTTATCAATGTTGTTGAATCCTGGACAACCTTTATATCTTCTTGTTTATGCGGTAGCGATTATTTTCTTCAGTTTCTTCTATACTGCAATGCAATATAATCCACGTGATACAGCAGATAATCTAAAAAAATCTGGTGCATTTATCCCAGGAATTAGACCAGGTGAACAAACATCACGTTACATTGATAAAGTAATGACTCGCTTAACATTAATTGGCGGTCTTTATGTAACGTTCGTATGTTTAGTCCCTTATATTATGACATCAGCATGGGATGTTAAATTCTACTTCGGTGGTACTTCCTTATTAATCGTTGTTGTTGTAATTATGGATTTTATCGTGCAAGTTCAGAGTCACTTAATGTCGTCTCAATATGAATCTGCGTTAAAAAAAGCAAACCTTAAAGGTTTTGGACAGTAATTGTTCATTTAAGTAAAAAGGATAAGCAATGAAAGTTCGTGCTTCCGTTAAGAAGATGTGTCGTAACTGTAAAATTGTTAAACGTGAAGGTGTTGTTCGCGTGTTGTGTAGCGACCCTAAACATAAACAACGTCAAGGTTAATTAACATTTCTTCTTGCAAAGAACCAGTTGAGTAGTTATACTACTCAACTCATTTATGTCCTTGGTATTCTGTTTGAGTATCCTGAAAACGGGCTTTTCAAGATCAGAATACCAAATTAGTTAAAATAATAGGAGTGCATAGTGGCCCGTATTGCAGGCATTAACATTCCTGATCACAAACACGCTGTAATCGCTTTAACTGCAATTTACGGTATCGGTAAAACTCGTTCTAAAAGCATTTGTGCTGCAGCGGGTATTGCTGAAGATGTTAAGATCAGCGAATTGTCTGAAGAGCAGATTGACAAACTGCGTGACGAAGTTGGTAAATTTACCGTTGAAGGTGACTTACGTCGTGAAGTAACACTAAACATCAAACGTCTTTTAGACTTAGGTTGTTACCGTGGTTTACGTCATCGTCGTAGTTTACCGGTACGTGGTCAACGTACTAAAACTAATGCGCGTACCCGTAAGGGTCCACGTAAGCCGATCAAAAAATAGTCGGGGTAAATAAAGAATGGCTAAAACACCAGTTCGTGCACGTAAACGTGTAAAAAAACAAGTTGTAGATGGCGTAGCACACATTCACGCATCTTTCAATAACACAATCGTTACCATTACTGACCGTCAAGGTAATGCTTTAGCTTGGGCTACAGCAGGTGGTTCAGGTTTCCGTGGTTCTCGTAAATCTACCCCGTTCGCTGCACAAGTTGCTGCAGAACGTTGTGCTGAAATCGTTAAAGAATTCGGCTTAAAGAACTTGGAAGTTATGGTTAAAGGTCCGGGTCCGGGTCGTGAATCAACAATCCGTGCATTAAATGCAGCGGGTTTCCGTATCACGAACATCACTGATGTGACTCCGATTCCTCATAACGGTTGTCGTCCACCGAAAAAACGTCGTGTTTAATGGCGTAATAGGATAGTTGGAGAAAGAAAATGGCAAGATATTTGGGCCCTAAACTCAAGCTCAGCCGTCGTGAAGGCACTGATTTATTTCTTAAATCAGGTGTGCGTGCGATTGATTCAAAATGTAAAATTGATACAGCACCAGGTCAACACGGTGCTCGTAAACCGCGTTTGTCTGACTATGGTAGTCAATTACGTGAAAAACAAAAAGTTCGTCGTATCTATGGTATTTTAGAACGTCAATTCCGTAACTACTATAAAGAAGCAAACCGTTTAAAAGGTAATACTGGTGAAAACTTACTAGTATTATTAGAAGGTAGATTGGATAACGTTGTTTATCGCATGGGATTTGCTGCAACTCGCGCAGAAGCTCGTCAATTAGTGAGCCACAAAGCGATTGTCGTAAATGGTCGTGTTGTAAATATCCCATCTTTCCAAGTTTCTGTAAATGATGTTGTTGCTGTTCGTGAGAAATCTAAAAAACAAGCACGTATTAAAGCATCATTAGAATTAGCAGAACAAAGAGAAAAACCAACTTGGTTAGAAGTTGATTCTGCAAAAATGGAAGGTGTGTTCAAACGTGTTCCTGAACGTTCTGATTTATCAGCAGACATTAACGAACATCTGATCGTTGAGCTTTACTCTAAATAATAGTTAAGCTTAAAAGCAAAGAGAGGATAAAATGCAGGGTTCTGTTACAGAATTTTTAAAGCCACGCTTAGTAGATATCGAGCAAATTAGCTCTACTCATGCTAAGGTGATCTTAGAACCGTTAGAGCGTGGCTTTGGTCATACTCTAGGGAATGCATTACGTCGTATCCTTCTGTCTTCAATGCCAGGTTGTGCTGTAACTGAAGTAGAAATTGATGGCGTACTGCACGAATATAGTAGTAAAGAAGGTGTTCAGGAAGATATTCTTGAAGTTCTTTTAAACCTTAAAGGTCTAGCGGTTAAAGTACAGAATAAAGATGATGTTATTCTGACATTAAATAAATCTGGAATTGGCCCTGTTGTTGCAGCAGATATCACCCACGATGGTGATGTTGAGATTGTTAATCCATCACATGTAATCTGTCACTTAACAGACGAAAACGCATCTATCAATATGCGTATTCGTGTTCAACGTGGTAGAGGTTATGTACCGGCATCTGCTCGTACTCATTCACAAAATGAAGATCGTCCAATCGGTCGTTTATTAGTAGACGCTTGTTATAGCCCGGTTGACCGTATTGCTTACAATGTTGAAGCAGCACGTGTTGAACAACGTACTGACTTAGATAAACTAGTTATCGAGTTAGAAACTAACGGGACTATTGATCCGGAAGAAGCAATTCGTCGTGCAGCAACAATTTTAGCAGAGCAACTCGATGCATTCGTTGATTTGCGTGATGTTCGTCAACCTGAAGTCAAGGAAGAAAAACCGGAATTCGATCCGATTTTATTACGTCCTGTTGATGACTTAGAGTTGACAGTTCGTTCTGCTAACTGTTTGAAAGCAGAAACAATTCACTATATCGGTGACTTAGTACAACGTACAGAAGTTGAGTTATTAAAAACGCCTAATCTTGGTAAGAAGTCTCTTACTGAAATTAAAGACGTTCTCGCTTCACGTGGCTTGTCACTTGGTATGCGCCTTGAGAATTGGCCACCAGCAAGTATTGCTGAAGACTAGTTTGGTCATAGGTTAAGATTTTTCTGAGAAGGATAAGATCATGCGCCATCGTAAGAGTGGTCGTCAACTAAACCGTAATAGCAGCCATCGCCAAGCGATGTTCCGTAACTTAGCAAGTGCTTTAGTTAGTCATGAAATCATCAAGACTACTTTACCAAAAGCTAAAGAATTACGTCGTGTAGTTGAACCGTTAATTACATTAGCAAAAGAAGATAGCGTTGCAAACCGTCGTTTAGCATTCGCTCGTACTCGTAACATTGAAACTGTTGCGAAATTATTCAATGAATTAGGTCCACGTTTTGCTCAACGTGCAGGTGGTTACACCCGTATCTTAAAATGTGGTTTCCGTGCAGGTGACAACGCTCCAATGGCATACATTGAGTTAGTTGATCGTCCAGAAGTTGCTGAAGCAGCAGCGGAATAATAATTTGTTATAAAATGAAAAGGCTCACTAATGTGAGCCTTTTTTATATTTCTTTTTCTAGAATTCAGCTTCAGCTTTGAATGTCATTTTTTCACCTGTAATAGGATGAGTAATCGTAAGTTCTTCTGCATGTAAGCATAGGCGAGGTGACATCGCTTTAGCTTGTGGGTGAGAATAAAATTTGTCACCTAAAATAGGATGTCCTAGTGCGAGTGTATGTAAACGTAGTTGATGTGAACGTCCTGTGATTGGTGTCAGTTTTACTCGAGTGCAGTTAGTCGGTAATCTTTCTAGAACTTCATAAAACGTGACTGCTCTTTTACCAAATACAAAATCAATGCGTTGACGCGGGCGATTTTCCCAATCACAAATCATAGGAAGATTAATTTCCCCACTATCTTGTTCTAAGTGTCCCCACACTAATGCTTGATAATATTTTTTGGGCTCACGTTCACGGAATTGACGTTTCAACTCTTTATCTGCTGCTTTACTCAATGCAAACAGAATAATCCCACTAGTGGCCATATCTAAACGGTGTGCGGGTTCACAAAATCCAAATTTCTCTTTCACCCGGCTCATAGCACTGTCATAGTATTCAGGTTGATTGCCAGGAACTGAAAGTAAACCGCTTGGTTTATTTACCACGCAGATATGATTATCTTGATAGATAATATCTAAATACGGTTCTAAAGGGGGATGGTATTCAATAAGTGCCATATTATTCCTTGTTTGTCATTATTACCCGAAGGCTATCTAACCGCCAACTTGCTTTACTTAACTCTTCCAGAGAAAGCACACGTTGTTTTTCTAATACATTAATTTCCGCTTGGCGAATATTTTTATTTACTGCTTTCAAGGCTATAAGTCTATTGAGCTCAGCGCTCAATGTTTGATCTGCCAATCTACTGGCTTCTTGAATTTTAGCTTGTGCGATTTCAGTCATTTTTTGATCGCCTATTTTTATTAATTGCTCAATATTTGGACGAGCCATTTTGACCATTTTATTCGCAATGTCTTTGCTTAGCGGCTTAAGTTTATTTTGCAACGTATTAAAGTTGACTTGTTCGGCAAGATTGTTTCCTTTGCTATCCAGTAATAATCGAACAGGTGTAGGCGGAAGAAAACGATTTAGTTGCAAACCTTTTGGTGATTGGCTTTCAATCACATAAATCAATTCAACCAAAAGAGTGCCTGCAGGTAGCTGTTTATTAACTAATAATGCCATCGACGCTTTGCCAATGTCACTAGAAGCGATTAAATCAATGCCTTGACGTATCATTGGATGATCCCAGGTAAGAAATTCTAATTCCTCACGAGCAAGGGCAAGTTGTCGGTCAAAGGTTACTGTGACACCTTCTTCTTTTAGTCCTGGGAAATCAGGAACAAGCATGGTGCCCGTTGGTGTGATAACAATGCTGTTTTCACCTAAATCATCTTGTTCTACGCCAATAATATCAAATAAATTCAGAGCAAAATCGACTAATTGTGGCGAATTATCTGTTTGAGCAATTTCTGCCGCAAGTCGCTGTGCCTTTTCTCCACCATTAGAATTTAATTCTAACAAACGATCACGACCTTTCTCTAAGGCTAAATGCAATGCTTTTGCTTGTTTTTGCGTTTGGAGGATGAGTTGCTCAAAATCTGCTTTATTTTCTGACCGCTCTTTTAATAAAGCTTCATATTGTTCAAACAATGCCATACCAATAGGGCAAGTTTGTTCAAAAGCATTTAATCCTTCATGATACCAACGTGCTAAATCTTGCTGTGCAGAACCTGATAGGCAGGGTACATAAATTTGTACATCTCGCGTTTGCCCGATGCGATCTAAACGGCCAATACATTGCTCAAGTAAGTCAGGATTTTCTGGTAAATCGAAGAGTACGAGATTGCAAGCAAATTGGAAGTTTCTCCCTTCAGAACCAATGCTTGAACTCAGTAAAACTTGTGCGCCATTATCAGTATCTGCAAAATAAGCCGCTGCACGATCTCGTTCAATGATTGACATTCTTTCATGGAAAACAGCACTGCGAATGGCTTCTTTTTCTCGTAAAATTTGCTCAAGTTGAATTGCCGTTTGTGCTGTTTTACAAATGACTAAGATTTTTTCATTTCGGTGTGATTTTAAGAAATCAATTAACCAATGAATTTTTTCATCACCCTCAGTCGCATCAATCGTTACTTGGTGATAAACCCGATGCGGGAAACCTTTTACACCTTGGCGTGTATTGCGAAATAAAATACGGCTTGTGCCATGTCTGTCGATGAGATTTTGAATGAGTTCTTGTCGCGCAGCTTGTTTCTCCTCATCATTATGACAGGCTAAAGCTTTGAATAATGGTTCGATATCCTGCTCATTGAGTAAATCAGAAATATGATTTTTTTCGACCGCACTTAGCGGCTTCTCTGAGAGTAAAGATTGCACGGCATCCGCAACAGGCTGATAGTTTTCTTGTTCCTTCAAGAATGATTGATAATCGTAAAAACGCTCAGGATCAAGTAAGCGTAAGCGTGCAAAATGGCTTTCCAAACCCAGTTGTTCAGGCGTTGCGGTGAGTAATAAAACAGATGGAATAGCATTAGCTAATTGTTCTACTAATAAGTAAGCGGCACTTGGCGCATTTTCGGACCAAGCTAAATGATGCGCTTCATCGACAATTAAACAGTCAAATTTAGCTTCAATAGCTTGTTGTACACGATTGGGATGGGCTTTCAACCAGTCTAATGCACAGATAATTAAGCTTTCTGTACTAAATGGGTTGATAGCTTGTTCGGCAAAATCTTCACAGCGTTCTTCATCAAATAATGAAAAATGTAAATTAAAACGACGAAGCATTTCGACAAGCCATTGATGTTGCAATGTTTCCGGTACAATAATTAATACACGTTGTACTTTTTCAGCAAAAAGCTGGTTTTGCAAAATCATTCCTGCTTCAATGGTTTTACCTAACCCCACTTCGTCCGCTAAGAGCACACGAGGATTGATACGATTTCCCACTTCTTGTGCAATATGAAGTTGGTGAGGAATTAAACCCGCACGATTGCCTCGTAACCCACGCAAAGGCGATTGAAATTGAGCTTGTTGATGCAGAAGGGTTTGATAGCGCAACGCAAAATGTTCACTGCGGTCAATTTGTGCTGAAAAGAGACGATCTTTCGCCTGGCTAAAAGAAATTATCGGAGAAAGTTCTTTTTCATTGACGATAATCTCTTCGCCTTGCGCATTTTTGACCAAATAAAATAAGAGACCATTCATTTCTTGAACATCGAGGACCTCACCTTGCCAACCTGTTTGGTGATGAAGTTGTTCCCCTTTATTCAATGCAATTCGGGTTAATGGTGCTTGTGCTACCGAATAAATTCGGGTTTCATCCGAGGCAGGAAAATGAAGGGTTACAGAACGGAAATCTAAGGCTGTAATCATCCCTAATCCGAGGCTATTTTCTGTTTCGCTAATCCAGCGTTGACCGATTGCAAATGACATTATCTTCCTCTTAATGAATCTCTTAAAATGGGGCGATATTGTAGTCTGATTATAAGGGAATGCAAGGCGCAGGCGAGTAAAAGCATAAAAAATAAAGTGTGATTTTTCTCACAATAATTAAATTAAATATCACCTAAGCTTTACTTTAAAAAAGTGCGGTGTAAAAATGACATACTTTTTCATAAAACAGGAGTGTTCCATGAATTGGACAGAACGACTTAAAGAAGAATTTTTATCCGGTTGGAAGCCTTTTGAAGTGGCATGGGTAGTTATTTTCCTTGCCGCGCAAATTATTGCTTATGTTCTTGCGCCAGACAGCCCATTAGGCATGATTTCCGGTATTGCAGGTATTCTCTGTGTAGTATTGGTGAGTAAAGGGAAAATAAGTAACTATTTCTTTGGGCTTATTTTTGCTTATACCTATTTTTATGTCGCCTGGGGAAGTAATTTCCTGGGTGAAATGAATACGGTGCTCTATGTGTATATCCCATCACAATTTATCGGTTATTTTATGTGGAAACAACACATGCAAAACGATAATGGCGGTGAAAGTGTAATTGCAAAAGCTTTAACACCAAAAGGTTGGGCAATTTTGCTTGCGAGTGTTGGGATTGGTACATTCTGCTTTGTACAGGCTTTAAAAGCAGCGGGTGGGAGTTCTACAGGATTAGATGGTTTAACTACAATTATCACTGTAGCGGCGCAATTATTGATGATTTTGCGTTATCGTGAGCAATGGTTGTTATGGATTGTCTTAAATGTGCTTTCTATTTTACTTTGGGCTGAACAGCCGGCAATGTACTTAATGTATAGTGCTTATTTACTCAACTCATTATATGGTTATTACAACTGGACGAAACTCGTCAAAGTGGAAAGCCACTAATCACATCAATTAAAAAGGGCATAGTCATATGCCCTTACATTTTTAAATAAAATGCCTTCGTCAATGCAATAAATTCCTCTGTGTACTGATTGTTTTTGTTATAAATCACCAAGCTATCTTTTACCTGTGGTAAATGCTCTCGGCTAAACGTGAGTAACATTCGTTGTGGTGCTTTCCCTGTCTTTGTAATGACATCAGTCTGCTTAATACAATAAAGTGCGGTTGAATTTATCAATGTTTTCCCCGCCTCATAAGGCAAGACAAAACTGATTTTTCCTTTTTTGGATAAACAACTCGCCGCCCAATTTAACCAATCTAAATGGCTTTGTTGAACATAACGAGCAAGTGCTCGCTCATCATTTTTACATTCTACACCCTGCGTAAAATAAGGTGGATTCGCCACAATTAAATCAAATTGATGTGCTGTTTGTTGGCAATAGGTTTGCACATCTTGGCGTGTTAAATGAAGGCGATTGTGCCATGGTGAGGCCTTAAAGTTTTCTTGCGCTTGTTGTGCTGCAAGGGGATCAAGTTCAACGGCTTCAATTTGGCAATGCTCATGACTTCGTTGGGCAAGCATTAATGCAACCAAGCCTGTGCCAGTCCCCATATCAAGAATACGCTGACAATCAGACACATCCGCCCAAGCACCCAGTAAAATGCCATCTGTGCCGACTTTCATCGCACAATGTTGTTGATTAATATGGAATTGTTTGAAGGTAAAGCTGCTCATAAAATCTTGCGGAAAATGACCGCACTTTCAGGTATAATCAGCCCCAATTTTAACAAATTAACGCAAAATAATGAATTTATCCCCATTTGAAGAATTCGATCTTTCCCCCGAATTATTAAAAGCCTTAGAAAAAAAAGGCTACACCCGTCCAACTGCCATTCAATTAGAAGCGATTCCTGCAGCCATGGAAGAGCGAGATGTGCTCGGTTCTGCACCAACAGGTACGGGCAAAACTGCTGCATTTTTATTGCCAGCGATTCAGCATTTATTGGATTATCCGCGTCGTAAGCCAGGCGCGCCTCGCATTTTAATTTTAACGCCAACTCGTGAGTTAGCGATGCAGGTTGCGGAGCAAGCGGAAGAGTTAGCGCAATTCACGCATTTGAAGATTGCAACCATTACCGGCGGTGTGGCTTATCAAAATCATGGGGAAGTGTTTAATTCAAATCAGGATATCGTGGTAGCAACACCGGGGCGTTTATTGCAATACATCAAAGAAGAAAACTTTGATTGTCGTGCGGTAGAAATGCTGATTTTTGATGAAGCAGATCGTATGTTGCAAATGGGCTTTGGCCAAGATGCAGAGAAAATTGCTGCCGAAACACGTTGGCGTAAGCAAACCCTCCTTTTCTCAGCAACATTAGAAGGCGAGCTATTAGTTGATTTTGCAGAACGTTTATTGAATGATCCGGTAAAAATTGACGCCGAGCCAAGCCGTCGTGAGCGTAAGAAAATCAACCAGTGGTATTATCACGCCGATAGCAATGAGCATAAAATCAAGTTGCTTGCACGTTTTATCGAAACCGAGAAAGTGAGCCGTGGTATTGTGTTTGTCCGTCGTCGCGAAGATGTGCGTGAGCTTTCTGAAACCTTGCGTAAGCGTGGCATTCGCTCTACTTATCTAGAAGGCGATATGGCGCAAACGCAACGTAATAATGCCATTGACAAATTAAAATCAGGTGTTGTTACGGTGTTAGTGGCTACTGATGTGGCTGCTCGCGGGATTGATATTGATGATGTGACACACGTCATGAACTTCGATTTGCCTTATAGTGCAGATACATATTTACATCGTATTGGTCGTACCGCTCGTGCAGGAAAAAAAGGCACGGCCGTTTCTTTTGTGGAAGCCCATGATTACAAATTGCTCGGTAAAATTAAACGCTACACGGAAGAACTGTTGAAAGCGCGTATTTTAGAAGGATTAGAGCCCCGCACTAAACCACCGAAAGATGGTGAAGTAAAATCCATGTCTAAAAAGCAAAAAGCACGTATTAAAGAAAAGCGTGAAGAAAAGAAAAAAGCAGATATGAAGAAGAAAGCCAAACTGCGTCATAAAGATACGAAAAACATTGGTAAACGCCGTAAGCCAAGCGCAGAAAAAACAGCCGAGAAATAATAAAAAAACAACCGCACTCATTAAGTGCGGTTATTTTTTTGACTATTTATTGACTTGGCTACCGATTACGCCACCTAATGCGGCACCACCTAATGTGGTTGCGGCATTACCACCAAGCATATAGCCTGCTGCACCACCGATAGCGGCGCCAGCTGTTGTATTTTTTTGAGTACGACTCATATTTCCACATGCTGCAAGAGAAATAACAGTCATCGCGATAACAAGTGATTTTCCAATTAATTTCATAGGATCTCTCCGTGTTTAACATATAAAACTATCCATCGTGATAGTAATCCGTAAGACAAACGGAGATGAATGAAAGTTCAAAAATATGTGTTTTTCGCTATTTTTCTGAACAATTAAATATATTGAATGTTAATCTTTAGCTTGATCTAATACTTTCGCAACCACTTTCAAATATTCAATCGCCAAACTATGATGCCCCGTACTCGCATTAAACACTAAATCTTCACTTAATACACCACAAGGCATATCCTCGGGGATCTTACCGTCCTCATAAGCTTGATAATCTTCTCGCCAGTCACCATCAAAATAATAGTGTTCTAAGGTTTTCATTTTGGGTAAGAAGGCTTGCCATTTTTCAAGAAATTGTTCCGCTTCGGCTAAGAAACTTTCCGCTTCATTGAGAAGGTTTTCCATTTCTGAAATTTTATCTAAGCGTGATTGAGATAACATAGGTTTCTCCAAAATAAGGTAAAAATAAACCGCACTTTATGCGAACAAAGTGCGGTGAGTTTATCACGAGTTTTTTACTTACACATCATAAGTGGTGGATGCAGTATTACCACCGCGACCTGTCCAGTTGGTGTGGAAGAATTCACCACGAGGTTTATCAGTACGCTCATAAGTATGTGCGCCGAAGTAGTCACGTTGTGCTTGCAATAAGTTTGCCGGTAAACGGGCTGAAGTGTAACCATCTAAGAAGGTAATAGCAGATGCCATACAAGGCATTGGGATACCTACTTCGATAGATTTTGCCACCACTTTACGCCAGTCGCTTAATGCGTTTTCTAAAATGCCTTTGAAATAACTATCTGAACCTAAGAAGATTAAATCTGGATTTGCTTCATATGCATCACGAATGTTACCTAAGAAACGGCTACGGATAATACAACCTTCACGCCATAATAACGCCGTTGCGCCGTAGTTGATGTTCCAGCCAAATTGTTCAGAGGCTTCTCGAATCAGCATAAAGCCTTGTGCGTAAGAAATAATTTTTGATGCCAATAAGGCTTTACGTACTGCTTCAATCCACACTTTTTTATCGCCTTCAACAGGTTGAATTGTTTTGCCAAATAATTGATTAGCGGCAACACGTTGATCTTTAAATGAAGAGACACAACGAGCAAAGACGGATTCAGTGATTAAGGTTAATGGAATACCGAAATCTAATGCATTGATACCCGTCCATTTACCAGTCCCTTTTTGGCCAGCGGTATCTAAGATTTTTTCAACTAATGGCTCACCATCAGCATCTTTATAACCAAGAATATCGGTCGTGATATCGATTAAATAGCTATCCAGTTCAGTTTTTTTCCATTCTGCGAAGATAGCTTGCATTTCTTCATAGCTTAAGCCTAAACCTTCTTTTAAGAATTGGTAAGCTTCACAGATTAATTGCATATCGCCATATTCGATACCATTGTGAACCATTTTTACAAAGTGGCCTGCGCCTTCACCGCCAACCCAGTCACAGCAAGGCTCGCCTTGTTCGGTTTTAGCAGAGATTGCTTGGAAGATAGGTTTAACATATGGCCATGCTTCGTGGTTACCACCCGGCATGATAGATGGTCCATGACGTGCACCTTCTTCACCGCCAGAAACGCCCGAACCGATAAAGCGGATGCCTTTTTCCGCTAACGCTTTTACACGACGGTTGGTATCTGGGTAGTTTGAGTTACCTCCATCAATGATGATGTCACCTTCTTCTAAGTGCGGTAATAATGCCTCAATGAATTGATCCACCACTTCACCCGCGCGCACCATTAACATCACTTTGCGTGGTTTTTCTAATTTAGCGGCTAAATCTTCTAAAGAGTATGCACCGATAATATTGGTGCCTTTTGCTGCCCCTTGTAAAAATTCATCCACTTTAGATGTGGTACGGTTATACGCGACCACTTTAAAACCATGATCATTCATATTTAAAATGAGGTTTTGCCCCATTACGGCTAAGCCGATAACACCGATGTCGCCTTTTACTGACATTGTTTTCTCCTGTTTGTAAAATCGTAGATTCATTTCTTGTAATATTTAAAACTGAGTTCCTAACCTTTTAAAAAGAAAACTGAACTTTTTGTTCTCCTGTATCATATTCATTCCCATTTAGGGATTTATATTCTAATTTTATGCTCAGCCTTCCATCTGCAATCATTTTTTCAAGGGTTTCCCTACATTCTGTATATATTTTTTGATATAGCTCATCATTTGGAGCCCTCTGACCTACTAATGATTGATCATATTGTGTACTATAACTGATTAGAGATTTATCTTCTCCATCTTTGATTGATGACCCCATAGTTGGAATATAATCGAACTCAAAAAACAATTTGTTACAAATGTTTATAGGTTTTCCTAAGGATCTAGCTTGTGTAGAGTAAACTCCTAATTTAGGTAGTAAAGAATCCCAAAAATTATAATTCATATCCTTAATGTTAATTGTCTCCTCTGCTTTTATGAATCCTTCATTAATTATAGCTGGACCTTTTCCTGTATTTCTAATAATTATTCCAAAATGGTTTTCTTTATCCTTGACTCGCTCTAAAGTAATCTCTAAATAAGGACGTAAATTAATCTCTCTGTTTTTGTTCTCAATATTATATGTTATCCCAAGAGAGATTGAGGTACAGATTATCCCCGTAGATAAGGTAGATATAAATTCCTTACTAGAAAAAATAGCTTTAATTTTGTTATTCATGTCTTTTACAAATATATGTTTTATGATGAACTCCCATTTTTTATCTACAAGCAGTACCGCTATCTGTCATATAAAAAAGGTGGTTGTTTTTTTAACTCTTCATCCATGCACTCATATGTTGAGTAAATCCAATATGCGGATAATAATCCACTGCTTGTGGAGCCGATAACAGCACAATTTTGGCTTGTGGATGTAAGACTTGTTTAGTGTGTTCAATCAACTGCAAGATGATACCTTGTTTCAGATATTCTATAGCAAAACTTCTTTTAAATTTCTCTAATTAAAGAGCTGCCTTGCTCTAACGTGTCTAGCCACTGCCATTTTTCATGACCGACGAGTTTACTTTTTTCTAAAGAAAATGTTGTACAGCAACGCCCCAAACGATTTTCTAGAGATTGATTTAAATGTTGATACGTAAATTCAATTTGAGTATCGTCAATCCATTTTCCAATTAAAAAGCCTTTTAAAATTTCACCGCCACAATATTCTGCCCAAATCATTTTACCTTGTTGATGGTAATGAAATTCTGTTTCACTACTGACCTCACCATTTGCGGTGTTTTCAACAGCAACAAATTTTTTATTATCTAAATTCAACATTAAAGTCACTCCGCATCTAATGTATCTATATCTTATTTTTGCATAATGTAATGCATTTCTACATTTTTCGCTTTTGCGGCTTTTTCTAGATCTGCTTTATCACTTTGACTATCTCCAACAAGGTATAAAGATACATCCTTACCGACCTTTTCTGCATTATTTAGTCCATACATAGCAACTGCTTTATTCACAGATTGACTGTTCCCTGCAATTCCAATGTGTAAATTATCTGTAGCTAGAAGAGATACGAGTCGTTTTCCTGAAGTACCACCTGCGGTTTTAATCGTTGCTACAAGCATTCCATTTGAAACTGGGTTTCCTGTTTCTGGAACTTGAAGCATTACTGAGCGATTATCTTTTGGCATTTGTGCCGCTAACTGATCTAAAGATGGACCAGATGAACAAGCAAATAACAAAGTTGAAGTAAGTAGTACAAACAGTTTTTTCATTTTTGTCACCATATCATTCTAATAAATTAACTCTTCGTCCATGCACTCATATGTTGAGTAAATCCAATATGCGGATAATAATCCACGGCTTGCGGTGCCGATAAAAGCACAATTTTGGCTTGTGGATGTAACGCCTGTTTGGTGTGTTCAATTAACTGCAAGCCAATACCTTGTTTTTGATATTGTTCGTCCACCGCCAAATCAGATAAATAACAGCAGTAGGCAAAATCCGTCACGGAACGTGCGACACCCACTAATCGTTCACCATCCCAAGCGGTGATTAATAAATCCGCATGGTGCAACATTGCTGCGACACGCTTTTCATCCTCTAACGGACGGCGTGCCCCGAGCGTTGTTTTATTTAGCAGTGCAATAAATTGCTCAACTGAAATAGGGTAGTTTGTTTTATAGCTGATCATTTTAAGTTTCCTTCTATGCTAAAAACGGGATATTGGCGTGCGTGAAACGTGATTTCTCACACGCTATAAGCGTAAATTTCTATTTAACGTTAAGCTCGCTCACAAAAGTCGGCAATCCGTCCCATGCTCCACCAATAAAGCCTTTACTAGAACCAGAAGTATGTTCCGCTGTAGTGATGAAAGTTTTGCCATTCCATGCTGCTTCGTAGCCATACCAGCTCTCAGCAAGGCCACTAGATTTATATGATCCTTCTACAATTAAAGCATTAAGCTTCTCATCATAATATGCAAAGTTGTATTGATCTTCCAATACTTGTTCTACTTTGCTCAGTTTGTCATCGAGTACAGCATAGTAATTGGTGCTTTGATAAGCACCTCTAACACAGGGTGCTTCAGCTAATACCTTGTTTTGTGTTAAGGGATAAAGTGTTATATCTTGGCTTGTTATATCCTCATCATCACAGCTATTAGCTTTACGTAATAGTGCGAGCACGTTATCGTATTGTTTTTCGCCCCGTTTTAATTCCGTGGTTTTACGGTTATTCACACTTACCACCTCAATTTTTGGTGTAGGCTGTGGTGCTAATACCGCATGTTTCTCTTGTCCCTGACGAATTAACGCTGATGGCGTATTTAAACGCTGTTGGAATTCATCCATTTTGAGCATGGCTGCCGCTGCACCTTTGTCTGACACTTTGAGCGTGGTTTTTCCATAGGTGAGACGAATTTCGCTTTCTTTTTTCAATCCGCTAAGTAGTGCCTTAGTCTGCGCCTCAGTGAGTTTATCTGGGTTCTCATCAGAAATATGTTTGACTGTGCCTAATGATTTGCCATTTAGCCAAATTTCAATGTCTTGACCGACTTGAACATCACGGTCGGCTTCACCGAATGGTGAAATAGTGAGTTTCCCTTCAACAGCAGCATTTTCACCTGCTGCGCGAGTAAATAAAATAGAAACTGGATCGTCTCCTTCCTCTTGATAACCTGCCATACGACAAGTTCCAAGATTATCACAAATCAAATCCCAGTCTTGATAAGTCTTTTCAAACCCTTTTAACGATGGTGCTGCCATTGCAGTAAGTGGTAATAGTGAGAGAAGAATAACTTTTTTCATGTTATAAATGCCTAAAAGAAGATTTGCAAAAAACAGAGGAAATCTGCCCGCTTACAAGTGGGCAGTGGTTTTTATTTAACGTTCATCTCGCTCACAAAAATCGGCAATCCGCCCCAAGCTCCACCTGGAAACCCTTTGCAAGAACCTGAGGGATATTCTTTAGTACGGATAAAAGTTTTACCGTTCCATACGGCTTCCTGCCCATGCCAACAATCTCCAAGACCACGCGCTTTAAATGATCCTTCTATCTTTAAAATGTGGGTGTTTTTATCATAATCAGCATAGTTGTATCGATTTTCGAGTACTTGTTCAACTTTGCTTAATTTTCCATCTAACACGGCATAGTAATTAGTGTAATTATAGGCACTACTGCTACAAATAGCTTCAGCTAGCACTTTACCTTTCGTTAGCGGGTAAAGTGTGATTTGTTTATTCCATACATCATCTTTATGAAGTTCATAACAGTAATTTTCTGCATCTTCATTCGTCCCATTACTTTTACGTAATAATGCTAATACCGTATCAAACTGTTTTTCACCGCGTTTTAATTCCGTAGTTTTACGGTTATTCACACTTACGGCCTCAATCTTGGGTGCAGCCTGTGGCGCTAATACCGCATGTTTTTCTTGACCTTGACGAATGAGTGCGGAAGGCGTATTTAAACGTTGTTGAAATTCATCCATTTTGAGCATCGCGGCAGCTGCACCTTTATCAGAGACTTTTTCCTTAAACTCACCAAAAATCACTTCAATACTTGCGTTTCCTTTTAGTGCAGTGAGTAATTCTGTCGTTTGTTTTTCACTTAATTTTGCTTTCCCCTCTTCTGAGAAATTTTGGATCGTACCGAGTGATTGACCATTTAAGATAATTTCAGCTGTTTTATTACCCAGTTCATCGGGTAATAATGCTAATTGCGCCGTCACAGGTGCTTGCTCCCCCGCACTTCGAGTAAATAAAATCGAAACAGAATGCTCAGAGCCATCTCCTTCTGGATAACCCGCCATATTACAAGTGCCGGTATTATCACAAATTAAATCCCAGTTTTGATAAGTCTTTTCAAACCCTTTTAACGATGGTGCAGCCATTGCAGCTACTGGCAATAAAGTTAATAACAATATTTTTTTCATCTCGAAGTTCCTTTTTTGATGGGCGTATTACAATAATGCTGCTGCCGCTTTATCCAAATACCATTCCGTCACCCCATTTTTTGCTTTAATTTTAGCTGCAGGGTAAGGAAGGTTTTCTGCAGGAGTCGTTTGGATTTCTTTTAAAATGTCTGCTTTGCTTTCGCCAGTGACTAAATAGGTAATGCGTTTGGCTTGTTCAATGAGTTTGGCTGTTTTAGAAATGCGAATTTGACCGCTTTCAGGGTGTTTAGCAATGACAGCTAGGTTTTCATCATCAAAATTAGTTTGATGTGGGAAGAGAGAAGCTGTATGACCGTCAGTCCCCATACCTAAAATGATCCAATCAAAAACACCGTTTGGAATGACCGCACTTAATTCTTCTTCAAAGCGTTTTAACTCAAAGTGAGGTTCATTTTCGCCACAAATTCGGTGGATATTTTCTGCGGGAATTTGAATATGATCGAATAAGAGCTTTTGCACTTCACCGTAGTTGCTTTCTGGATTGGTTGGTTGAACCATGCGATCATCGCCCCACCAAAAATGCAGATTCTTCCAGTTGATTTGTTCGGTATAAGGCGCTTTGGCTAAAGTTTTGAATAACAGCTTAGGCGTTGAACCGCCAGAAAGAGAAATATGCACAGGGTGATTTAATTGGCTATAAATCACAAATTCTTGAGCAATCTTTTCAACAGCATGCTGAGCTGTTGGGAAGGTAATGGTGTTCATGTTTGTTTCTCTCTATTCGGTGATAAGCCTTCTTCTATTTATTGAAGAAGGCGAGATATTGATGATTAAACCTTTTTCTTCATTTTACCGCTTGGTTTACGCCATACGCGACCACTTTTCGCAATGAGTTTTTCAGCGGCAACTGGTCCCCAAGTACCCGCTTCATATTCATGAACTCGACCGCCTGCGTCTTTGTAGTCTAAAATCGGTTGAACAAATTTCCATGCAGCGTGTACGGCATCAGTACGCGCAAAGAGTGTCGCATCGCCTTTCATCGCATCAAGTAATAAGCGTTCATAAGCCGTGAGTACTTGCTCGTCGGCTAAATCGGCATAACGGAAATCCATTGATACTTCTTTGGCTTCAAAGCCTGCACCTGGTTTTTTCAAACCAAAGCGCATTGAAATGGCTTCATCAGGCTGAATACGAATGATCAATTTATTTTCTGGTGCATTTTGGCTGAATACAGGGTGCGGAGTAGTTTTAAAATGAATTACAATTTCCGTCACACGTGCCGGTAAGCGTTTCCCTGTACGCACATAGAAAGGTACGCCAGCCCAACGCCAGTTTTCGATTTCGCAACGTAATGCCATAAAGGTTTCAGTGCGAGAGTTAGCTGGAACGCCTTTTTCTTGTAAATAGCCTTTGACTTCTTTGCCATCAATTTCCGCTGCAGTATATTGACCAAGCACTAAGTTGTGCTCAACGTCATCTTGCGTTAATGGACGTAAAGAATGCATGACTTTGGCCACTTCATCACGCATTGAGTTCGCATTAATGATTGCGGGCGGTTCCATTGCTACCATGGCTAAAACTTGTAATAAGTGGTTTTGGAACATATCACGCATTGCACCAGAGCCATCATAATAACCGCCACGCTCTTCTACACCAATTGATTCAGCACCGGTAATTTCCACATAATCAATGAAATTACGGTTCCAGAGAGGCTCAAACCACCCATTTGAGAAACGTAAAACAAGTAAGTTTTGTACGGTTTCTTTACCAAGATAATGGTCAATACGATAGATTTGATGTTCTTCAAAGAAACGATGAATTTGGACGTCGAGTTCTTGTGCTGTTTTTTCATCGTAACCAAAAGGTTTTTCAACAATAATGCGTTTCCAACCCTCTTTTTCTGTATTTAAACCATGAGCTGCAAGGCATTCTGGAATCACACCATATAAGCTTGGTGGTGTGGACATATAGTAAAGGGTGTTGCCATTCGTTTGATATTTAGTATGTAATTCTTCTAAACGAGGTACTAATTTACCGTAATCGGCTGCATCAGATGTATTTACGGCTTGATAATAGAGATGGCTACAAAAAGCGTCTAGCGTTTCTGGCGTGGTTTCTTCTGTTTCAAGTAGCGCTTCACGCATTTTTTCACGGAAAGTGTCATCGTTTAATTCTGAACGCGCGACACCCAATACAGAAAATTTGTTTAAACGACCAAATTTGAACAGATTATAAAGTGCTGGAATGAGTTTACGGTGAGTCAAATCACCGGAAGCACCAAAAATCACGATACAGTTATTATTAGTTTGCATATTATTCCTTATTGTTCCGAGTAGTTTTTTTAAATAATGCAATATATTACTGCACTTTACCAATCGAACCAATCAATTAAATTGAAAGACAGATGCCCAATTTTGTGTATTATCTGACACCATCACAAAGTTTGGATTAATTAAACTTTCACGCTGGTTATAGGTGAGTGGCTGAAAGTGTGGATCGAAAATTCCGCCATTGATTTCAGCTAATAAAATTTCAGAACCTGCCGTGTCCCATTCACCGGTTTTACCGAGGCGAATATAGCAATCAACGGTTCCTTCTGCGACTAAACCACTTTTTAAACTACTAGAACCGACCACCGTAAATTTGCATAACAAATTCTTCGTTAAAATTGACCGCACTTTTTCTTGTGAAGTGGTCGCGCCAACGGCGATTTTTAACGGTTTTGTAAGATCAATTTTTCTTGGCTGTAAGCGTGTTATCTCTTTGTTACTTTGTTTGAATGCCCCAAAACCTTTCATTGCGTAATAGGTGATATTCAAAATAGGGAAGTGAATAACACCCAGTACAGGTTGGTGGTTTTGCACGAGTGTAATTAACACCGAAAATTGATCTGTGCGATCGATAAATTGCTGTGTACCATCAAGGGGATCGATTAGCCAATAAGTTTGCCAAGTTTGGCGTTGTTTAAAGGGAATATTGCAATTTTCCTCTGAAAGAACAGGAATATCAGGGAAAAGTGCGGTCAATTTTTCGATTAAAAATTGGCTGACAAATAAATCTGCTTCCGTGACAGGGGTATTATCCGATTTAGTTTGTATTTTCACATCCTGTTGGTAAAAACGAGCTAAATGTTTTCCTGCTTCATTGGCGAGTTTAAGGATTTGATCGAGAAGAGATTGAGATAATAGCATGCTTATTTTCTACTTTGATTTAGGCAATAGCAGTGGCAGGATAATGATTGTATAGATTGTCATAATAATAGAACCGCTAAGTACGAATAATGCTCGATCAGTAAGGTATTTTGTATTGGGAGCTATTATCAAATTACCTGTACTCGAGTAACAAAAAACAATAATAAACGAGAGAAAGAGGATTTTTTTCCATTGATATCGAAGGTAACCACAGCGTTTAGTAAAATAGGCAATAATGATTGTGGGTACGGTGAATAACCAAAATGTCAAAAAAAAAACCGAATAAGGCTGAGTCAAAATAGCCTTCTCGGTAATAGTCTAGTTCAAAAACAACATAAGCTATACTACTTCCAATCACTTGTGTAATAAGTGGAAAGAGAATAATTGCATTCAAATAGGGGGATTGAGTTGACATTTTATACTCCTGTAATAGGCTATCCGAAGATAGCCTATTTTCATCTGTTATTTTGATCTCTTCGCACGTAATACGCGAGAAATGAAAACAAAAATACCAAAGATGAATACGGCAAGACCAAGTAATTCACCCATATTATCCCAGTTTTCTAATTCTAAGGCTAATGGTGCTTCAGAGCCGCCTGATGTCACTGAGGCTGCGATAATGAAAGCTAAAATTACGCCCATTAAGCTTTCCCCCACAATTAAACCAGCTGCAAAAAGTGTACCGAAACGTTCTGCTTTTTTCTCCACTTCAGTATTGTTAGTGCGTTTTGCATAGCTCTTAATATTGCGAGTGATAAGCCATGCCATCACAGCACCGACCACAACCGGCATATTGATTGATGGTGGTAAGTAAATACCAATACCTACCGCTAATACTGGTAAGGCAAAGCGACCTTTGCTGGTTTTACGCATAAATGCATCCACAATAATCAATACAATACCTAACCCCACACCAGTTAAAATATAAGTCCATTCTAAATGGTTGGTAAAAATACCTTGTGAGATGGTGGTCATAATGGTTGCTTGCGGTGCAGAAAGCGCTTGCGTTGGGTCCATGTCTGGACGCGGTAATGCACCCGTGAAGCCATAAGCGTGGTATAAAATTTCTAATACTGGCGCAATCACTAACGCACCAACGAAACAACCGATAATCAATGCAACCTGTTGTCTCCAAGGGGTGGCTTCAACTAGAAGACCGGTTTTTAAGTCTTGCAAGTTATCGTTTGAAATCGTTGCTGTGGTTAAAACGATCGATGCGGTGAACAAGGTTAATGCGGTTAAGAATTTTTGACCATCTGCAGTTTCAAATAAGCCACTGCTTTTACCAATGGTTACTAAAACAAGTGAAATCACGATCACAGAAATAATCCCAATACCTGAAATTGGGCTAGAGGATGAACCAACTAATCCCGCCATATAACCCGATGCCGCTGCGACGAAGAAACCAATTAACACAGCAAGTAGAGTACAAACCACCACTAATAAAATGGCAAGTTCAGCAGAAATTGGTGCCGTAGCAACGAAGTGATATAAAGAAATTACGATTAACACGACAGTCGCCAATAAAATGTAAATGATGGTTTTTGGTGATAAGTCGATATCAATACGATTTTCTGATTCAGCTTGTGAGCCTTTTAACATACGGAAAGAATGAACCATCCCTTCAATCATTGGTTTGAGAAGGATTAATAATGTCCAAATCGCTGCAATACCGATAGTACCTACACCGATAAAGCGAACTTTGGTTTTCCATTCGGTCATCGCGTAGCTCATGATGGAAGCATCTGTAGGCATATCCCCTGTTGCGGTGAAATAAGGCACAGCCACACCCCAAGCGAGGAATGTACCGAATAACATCGCAAGACCGCCTACGATACCAATTAAGTAACCCGCACCGACTAATGCAAGAGAGAAACCCATAGGTAATTGGAAAACGGCTTTACCGTTAGAGAACCATGCACTTGCGCTGTCAGACATGACACGTAATGCATTAGTTAAGAACGCAACAGTTCCCGCGAAAATACCGCCATAAGCAATATCTTTTACGCCACTGTCGCTTTCGTCATTATTGCCTGCTTTTAAGATTTCAGCTGCAGCCACACCTTCAGGGTAAGGTAAGTCGCTGTTTACCACCATTGCACGACGTAGTGGAATAGTGAATAGTACGCCCAACGTACCGCCAGAGGCACAGATAAGTACAGTTTGCCAGAATGGGAATTCCTGCCAGTAACCCATCATTAATAGACCTGGAATAACGAAAATAACAGAAGACAATGTCCCCGCTGATGAAGCCTGGGTTTGCACCATGTTATTTTCTAAGATACTGGAATCCTTGAAGAATTTTAAAATTGCCATAGAGATTACGGCAGCTGGAATGGAGGAGGCGAAAGTCATCCCCACTTTAAGACCCAAATAAACGTTAGATGCAGTGAAGATCACTGTAATTAACGCGCCAAGGAACATTCCTCGGAAGGTCAATTCTTTTAAATTATCATGCGACATAAATTTTCCTGTTTATTTTGAAAAATGGTGATACATTCTCAAAAAAAGAACATTTATGCAAGTTTTATTTAAAGTTAATCGCTTGCGATTAGAATTTATCTAAATTTATTCGATTTATTTACGTTTTTTCAAAAAATCTCGTAAAGAATAAAGTGCAGCTAGGTTTCTGGCTTCATTAAATTCATCACTGACTAAAAGCGTATCAAGTTGCGATAAAGGATAACGCACGATTTCTAATGGTTCAGGCTCATCGCCTTCTAGTTGATTTGGATACAGATCTTCACCTAATAACACGTGCATTTTATGTCCCATAATTTGTGGATTGATCTTCATCGTGCGTAAAAATGTCCATTTTTTTGCCCCCAAGCCAATTTCTTCCTGTAATTCACGATTCGCACTTTGTTCGGGTGTTTCTCCCGTATCCATTCCACCTTTTACAAAGCCTAACTCATATTGTTCTGTTCCGACTGCGTATTCACGAACCAGGAGTAAATCTTCACCATCAATGGCAATCACTATCACTGAATCTCGATTGAAAGGGCGGAAGCGTTCATAAGTGCGGTCAATTCCATTAGAGAATTTGAGATCAACAGCTTGAATCTCAAACAAGCGGGATTTTGCCACCGTGGAAAGGGAGAGAATGTGTGGAAGTTGTTTTTTCATGATATTAGCCCTATTATCTTGTCATTGGCTCATCATACGCAAAGTGAGAGAAATAGGAAGAGTTATGGCTGAAAATAACGAAGTGCGTTTAGATAAATGGCTTTGGGCGGCGCGTTTTTATAAAACTCGTAGCATTGCGAAAGCGATGATTGAAGGGGGCAAAGTCCATTACAACGGTCAGCGTGCCAAAGTAAGTAAAAATGTAGAAATCGGGGCGATGATTAAACTTCGCCAAGGCAGCGATGAAAAAGAAATTGAAGTGATTGCGTTGAGCGATCAACGTCGTGGTGCACCTGAGGCTCAACTGCTTTACCAAGAAACAGCACAGAGTGTGAAAAAACGGGAAGAAATGGCGTGGGCAAGAAAAAATAATGCGCTTTCAATGCCACATCCTGATCGTCGTCCAAATAAAAAAGAACGTCGAGATTTATTGAAATTTAAACATCAAGATGAGTTTTAAAAAACAAAAGTGCGGTCAAATTTGACCGCACTTTGAAAATATTATTTACTATTTAAGTACATTACCATCTAATGCTACGTTAAATGCTTTTCCGCCTTTAACTCCTGGAATGATGACCTGAGGGCTATCGAAGTTACAAGTTTTATCTTTAAGCATATCACACGGTAGGGCGCAAAGCGAAGGGGCTGGGCTAGGCTTACAAGATGAACCTCCTTTCGCTTGGCAATTTTCAACCGCCATTTCTTTAGCGTGCTCAGGAATGATGCTATTTCCGAAGTAATCTCTCATACCACTACTATCTCGACCACTAGCTAGCCCTAAACACATATTACTTATACCAATCACTAATTGGCAGTCTTTGCCACCATACTCTTGACATTGTTTTAGTGAATCTTGTTTGGCTTGCTCAAGAGTACTATAAGCTGCATCAGAAGCCCACATCATTTGATTTATTTCTGGAGTGCGAACAATTGCAGCCCATAATCTAGGTTTAATTTTGCGTTTTTTTAGTTCTTCTGGTGTAGCAATTTTTACTGCTTCTTGATACTCACCACAACCAAATTCTTTTTCAATGTCTCCAAACCCTGTGGCATCTCTAATAGATGTGATTTTATGGCTTGCATCCGTAAATACATAAGTCCATGTATGGCCACCAGTATATACTTTTTCTGTTGTTAGAAAGATTGTTCTAGCGTTTCTGCCAACTTCATAGGTTTGTAAATCATAAAGAGCAAGTCGATAAGCGTGAATATAACTTCTTTCATTGTCTTTAAAGCATTGATAAGATTCATCCGGTAAACGTTTTCGAGCAAAAAACTCATAGTCTTCTTTACCATGCCAGTATAAAGTGTCTAATGGGTTATACATTGTTGAGCAACTTGTTAAAAAGAGTGTAAACGCAACTAGAAAAATTAGCTTAATCTTATGAGATAACATGAGATATATTTCCTTATTATGAGATATATTTCCTTATTAAAAGATACGTGATAATAATATAGTGATTTGCTCAGGTTATCAGATTTTATTGTAAGTATAAAGTGAATATTTTTATAGGTTTAAATACAAAAAGTGCGGTCAATTTTGACCGCACTTTGTGTACTAATGATTTTTATGACTTGTACTGTAGAGAATTTTGTCGGTATAAGCCATTGCAATTGCCGAAATCAAGAAAGAAAAATGAATAATCACTTCCCACATAATCGTTTTTTCAGGAATTTTTGAGGCATTCACAAAGGTTTGCAATAAGTGAATCGACGAAATACTGATAATTGACATGGAAAGTTTAACTTTCAGCACAGTTGCATTCACATGACTCATCCATTCAGGTTGATCGGGATGATTTTTCGTACGAAGTTTTGAAACGAAAATCTCATAACCACCTAATGTTACCATTACTAATAAGTTAGCAATCATCACTACATCAATGAGATTGAGTACAGCGAGCATAATGGTATCCGCATCCATTTCATTAACATTGGTTAAAAGGTACCACAAGTTTTTCATAAACTTGTAAGCATAGATGCCTTGCACGACAATTAAACCTAAGTAAATAGGCACTTGTAGCCAGCGACTTGCAAAAATTGTTTTGCTTAGAAAACTGGTTTGTTCGTTATATTTTACATATGGATCCGTGATTTCTTTTTGTTCCATAGCCATAAATTCTCCTACAAATAAAAATTGAAATAAAAAAAGCGGCAAGAAAATAGCCGCTTTTAAAGAAAAATTCAACAGATATACTTCATTTTACCCCGTTCTCGTTAGTGATAAGAGATAGACGCGTTAAATCTACGTCATTATTGAGCAATTCAACGTTTGGCATACTCTTGTTAGCTTTCGCTGACAAGTCTTTAAAGCGTTCCACTTTCCCCACTAAACCTTGTTGTCCCACAAGGGCGGTGACGGTGCTGTTGTATTGATTGCTCACAGTAGAAAGGGTATTGCCCAGTTTGTTTAAACGTTCTGCCACCAAGCAAATCTGGTTGTAAATTTCACCGGCTTTTTCTGCGATTTCTTTCGCCTCAGCATTACCTCGTTCGATACGCCACAAATTCGCCACAGTACGCAAAATTGGCATAAGGGTCGTGTGCGAAACCATAATCACATTTTTCTCATAACCATAATTAAACAGACTTGGATCTAATTTTAAGGCTTCAATATAAGCGGGTTCCACAGCGATGAACATCAAGACAAAATTAGGGCTGCGCATGCCAATCAAATTGCTGTAATCCTTGCGGTGCAAGTCATCAATGTGATTTTTCAGCGCTTTAATATGCTCCCTTAGTAAACGCTCACGTTCAAATTCATCCTCAGAATTGACCGCACTTTCGTAAGCATTCAATGACATTTTGCTATCAATGATGATGTTTTTCTCATCGGGCAAATTGAGCACAAAATCAGGATAGTTTCGACCGCCTTGTTCATCTTTAAAATGCGCTTGTGCGCTGTAATGCACGTTTTCAATCAAGCCAGCCAACTGAAGTGCGCGCTCAAGTTGTATTTCTCCCCAATTGCCTAAGGTTTTCTTTTCCCCTTTTAGTGCAGAGGTTAAATTATTAGCTTCTCGCGACATATTTAAGCCAATTTCCAACACCTTTTTGATTTCCGCTTCTAAACCCGCATTACCTTTTACGGATTCTGAATGGATTTCATTCACTCGTTTTTGAAAGCCTTCAATTTGCTCACGGAAAGGTTTCAACAGCGTTTCCAATGCCGTTTGATTGGTTTGATTAAAGGATTGGCTTTTTTCTTCCAAAATACGGTTCGCTAGATTTTGGAATTCCACGCCTAGTTGTTGTTTGGATTGCTCAATATGCTGTTGCTGTTCGGCAAAATGCTTTTCTTTTTCGGAAAGGGTGGTTTTGAGCTCCGTTAATTCTTGTGAAAGTGCGGTCAATTTTTCCAGCATTTTTTGCTGCTCTTGTTCTTTTCTAAGTAGATTTTCCTGAGCCTGTTGCAATTGCCCTTTCAAGCTTTCGGCTTGTGCTGACGCTATCCCAAAGCGTTCTTTTAATGCGGTGATTTGCCCGCCAATTTGATCGTGTCGGAGCTGTTCTTCATCCAATTCTTTTTCTAAATATTGGATTTTTTCATCACGTTCATTCAGGCGAGTTTGTAAGCCTTCTGCGTGAGTTTGTGCTTTAACAGCTTGTTGTTCTAGTTGATTTTTGACCGTACTTAAGGAATCAAAACGCTTAGCTAATTGATTGTAATCTTCGATGGTTTTATTGAGATCTTGTTGTAATTCTTGCGTATCTCGTTTGCTGCGGCTTAATAGAAAAAGCATCACAATGCTGATAAAAAGCAGTACGGCAATGATGATTAAATATTGATTAGACGTGAGTTCTGACATAAATAGGCTCCTAGAAACGCAAAAATTTTAGCATATTCCCAGAAACTTTTTAAAAATTCAGAGGATTTTCACTAGATAAGAAAAGTGCGGTCAAAAATAACCGCACTTTTTTATAAAGATTAGTAGTTTGAGTTAATCAATACTTCTTCGCCGTAGCCACCAAGGGTTGGCATTGGTTGATAAGTTGAGTTAGCGGCACGCATTAAACGAATACCACGAATACCTGCTTCTTTTGCGGCTAGGATATCGTCATCGCTGTCACCATAGTGAATACTCACTTTGTGCTCAATAATACCCGGTGTTTTGTTATATTTAGTTGGAAGTTTGCGACCACCCATGAATTCTACAGGATGCATGTCTTTAATATTAAAGGCTTTTTGTAGCACTGGTGTCACACCATCTTTATCGCCTGCTGTACGACCGGTAATGAAATAAATTTGGTCACCACGTGCTTGGTGCATATTAATTAAATCCACCGCAATTTGTTTTGGAATAGAATATTGGTCACAACCTGCATTCACTTCATTCCAGAAATCTTGATTTTTTAAGTAATCATTTTTACCTGGTGAGTATTTTTCTTGGCCGTGATAGAAACAAGGGCTACTGAAAAGTACAGTATCATCAATGTCGAAGCTCACATTAATGGGTGCTTTGCCTTCCAATTCTTTTTTCAATTGGTCAACAGAGATCCAGTGAATCGGTTTTTGCTCAGTCATTTCACGAGCATTCGTACCTTGTTCAGTGTAAGGTTCTTTGTTTGATGCAAAAGTAGAGACTGCGCTTGCCGCTAAAATTGCAATGGCAGAAAGTTTAAGTAAATTTTTCATGTTTTCCTCATTAAGTAGTTTGTTTTACTTGTAACAAATCATATCCCTTTAAAATATGGGTGTGAAATAATAGCAATCGTTTGCTATTTAAAAAAGTGATCTTTGTCACATTTTTTTGAGATGTTTGTTTAATAAAGCATCAAAGAAAAATTTCCCCTTGAATTTGGTGGAATCGATCGCCATATAACGAATAACTTTTCTTAAAAGAAGGATAAAAAGAATGACAACAATTGTAAGCGTACGTCGTAATGGCCAAGTGGTTGTTGGGGGCGATGGACAGGTTTCACTAGGCAATACAGTGATGAAAGGGAATGCCCGTAAAGTACGCCGTTTATATAATGGCAAAGTTTTAGCCGGTTTCGCAGGCGGCACAGCTGATGCGTTCACCTTATTTGAATTATTCGAACGTAAATTAGAAATGCATCAAGGGCATTTGTTAAAAGCTGCTGTAGAATTAGCCAAAGATTGGCGAACCGATCGTGCGTTACGCAAGTTAGAAGCAATGTTGATTGTGGCGGATGAAAAAGAAAGTTTAATCATTACCGGTATTGGTGATGTGGTACAACCGGAAGCCGATCAGATTTTAGCGATTGGTTCAGGCGGTAATTATGCGTTGTCGGCAGCCCGTGCGTTGGTGGAAAATACCGATTTATCAGCTCGTGAAATTGTGGAAAAATCTTTAAAAATTGCCGGTGATATTTGCGTGTTTACCAATACGAATTTCACTATCGAAGAATTACCGAATAAATAAGGAAAAATTATGTCTGAAATGACCCCTCGTGAAATTGTTTCCGAATTAGATCAACATATTATCGGCCAAAAAGAGGCAAAAAGAGCGGTTGCGATCGCATTACGTAACCGTTGGAGACGAATGCAGCTGCAAGAGCCACTTCGCCATGAAGTGACCCCTAAAAATATTTTAATGATTGGTCCAACTGGTGTGGGTAAAACCGAGATTGCACGCCGTCTTGCAAAATTAGCTAATGCACCGTTCATTAAAGTGGAAGCAACGAAGTTCACCGAAGTGGGCTATGTAGGGAAAGAAGTGGACTCCATTATCCGTGATTTAACGGACAGTGCGATGAAATTAGTTCGCCAACAAGAAATTGCGAAAAATCGTGCGAAAGCAGAAGATACAGCGGAAGATCGTATTTTAGATGCCTTATTGCCACCACCGAAAAATCAATGGGGTGAAGTGGAAAACCACGATACCAATAGCAGCACTCGCCAAGCATTCCGTAAAAAATTACGTGAAGGACAATTAGACGATAAAGAAATCGAAATTGATGTGTCTGCGGGCGTTTCAATGGGTGTGGAAATCATGGCACCTCCAGGCATGGAAGAAATGACTAATCAGTTGCAATCCATGTTCCAAAGCCTGGGTTCGGATAAAACCAAAAAACGCAAAATGAAAATTAAGGATGCATTAAAAACCTTAATTGACGATGAAGCGGCCAAATTGATTAATCCAGAAGAATTGAAACAAAAAGCCATCGATGCCGTTGAGCAAAATGGTATTGTGTTTATTGATGAGATCGACAAGATCTGTAAAAAAGGTGAATACAGTGGGGCGGATGTTTCACGTGAGGGTGTGCAACGTGATTTATTACCATTAGTGGAAGGTTCAACGGTTAATACCAAACACGGTATGGTAAAAACCGATCATATTCTCTTTATTGCATCGGGCGCATTCCAAGTGGCTCGTCCATCAGATTTAATCCCAGAGTTGCAAGGTCGTTTACCGATTCGTGTTGAGTTGTCTGCATTAACGGCGGAAGATTTTGAGCGTATTCTAACTGAGCCAAATGCGTCTTTAACAGAACAATATAAAGCGCTTATGGCGACAGAAGGCGTGAGCATTGAGTTTACACAAGATGCGATCAAGAAAATTGCCGAAGCCGCCTTCCGTGTGAATGAGAAAACAGAGAATATCGGTGCAAGACGTTTACATACCGTTATGGAACGTTTAATGGATAAAATCTCATTTGATGCGAGCGAAATGGACGGTCAAACCGTGAATATCGATGCCGCTTATGTGATTGAGGCATTGGGCGAAGTGATTGAGAATGAAGATTTAAGTCGATTCATTCTGTAATGAAAGTTTAGATAAAGAAAAAGTGCGGTTATTTTTAACCGCACTTTTTTTATCTCTAGTTTTATCTCTAGATTAAGATTAGTGACCGCCGCAACCACAGCCGCCATGACCGTGTCCGTGATCATGATCGTGTTTATGACCACCGCCACAGCAACCGCCGTGTCCATGATCGTGATCATGGTGATGATGACCGTGACCACCACAACCGCAGCCGTGACCACCTTCATCATCGTGATGATGGTGATGATCATGTTCACCATGCACGTGACCGTGAGCAATTTCTTCTAATGTTGCTTCACGAGTACCAACAACTTCAACAGTGAAGTGTAATTCTTGACCCGCTAACATGTGGTTACCATCAACCACCACTTCATCGCCATCCACTTCAGTGATCACAACAGGAACTGGGCCGATATCTGTATCTGCTAAGAAACGCATACCAACCACTACTTCATCAACGCCTTGGAATACCTCTTTAGGTACACGTTGAACCATGTTTTCATTGTATTCGCCGTAGCCTTCTTCTGGTTGAACACGAACTTCAAATTTGTCGCCAACTTCTTTACCTTCTAAGGCATTTTCAAGACCAATGATTAAGTTATTGTGGCCTTGTAAATATTCTAATGGTTGATTTGCTGGTGCTTCATCAACTAATACACCGTCTTGAGTACGTACTTGGTAAGCGATACTCACAACCGTATTTTTTGCTACTTTCATATTGTTTTCCTTATTAAAAAAATCGTCGTTCATTGTATAGAAAATTATTCTTTAAGCAATGCAATTCGCGCATTCACACTGACTTTAATTTTCTCTTTGCCACTTTGAGTGTAAGTTTCATCTTTCCCACTTGAGTATAAACTTTTAGAGCTTAGTTCGGCTGCAGCATAAGGGCGGAAATCAGCGACTGAATCATTAGCTGAGGAAATTTCAAGGTTCTGTATGCGATAACCTTTCACCTGCAAGGATTCTTGAATTAAGACTGCTTTATCTTTAAGTTTTGCTAAAGCTTCTTTGGTTAATTCATTTTCTAAACTACTTAATTTTTCACGAGAAACAGAGGCATTGACCTGAGCAATGGCCAATACGCCATCTAGTTCATTTACTAATGTTGATAATGCTTGAGAGTCTTTACTTTCTAAGGTTAATCCTGCATGCGCAATCCAACCTTGCTGTTTGCCTTTATTATCGTAACGAACCATGGTATTACGAGAATTATCAGTAATTTCGACCGAGCTCTGTGCTTTCGCTAATTCAATGGCTTTATTCATTTTTTCTGCCATGGTTTTATTGAGCGTGGATAAATCATTGCCTTCCGCTTGGTAAAAAAGGGAGACTTGCAATAAATCACGTTCTACTGCTTTTTCTGCTTCAACAGTAAAGGTTACATCAGCTGGATAATTCGGTACGGGTTCTTCTGCAAAAGAAGCGATAGGTAAGGCAAGTAATGCAAGAGAAAGAGCTTTGAGTTTCATTTTTTCATTCCTATTTGGGTAAGATAAAAATTAAGGGCGATTAACTCCCCCCACATTATTAATGTAAACGTTCGTTGTCGTCTTCGACATCTTCATCGTCAAAAAATTCGCCGTCATCGCCGTATTCATCATCTTCCGCATTTGGATCTTCAAAATACGTGCCCCAGCCATCATAAATACCTTTGTATTTTTCGACTAATGGTAAAATTTCTTTTTGTTGTGCATCGATAATTTCAGGTTTTAATTCCACTTCACTGATGATGTCAAAACAGAAAATGACCTTGCCATTTTCATCTTCAAATTCTTCTGCTTCTGACACTTCATAGCCTGCTTTGAAAGCATCCACGGCAATTTTTTCTAAGGTATCAAAATCATAATGGGCGATGTGATGTTCGATAATATAAAGCGCATCCGGATCGCTGCCGTCATTTAATAAATCCGTAATGATTTCACGGGTTTCTTCTTGAAGTTCGTTAAAGTTCGTCATAAGGCATTCCTTTTGTCAGAAAAAGTGCGGTCATTGTAGGGGATAAAGATGAAAATGTCGCTAAAAATTTATGCTCATTTCAGTTTGCCTTGAGGGGGCGGAAAGGTTAAAATTCTGCGCGAATAAATTGTGCTTAACATGCCCAGCTGATCACGCTATTTATTGCAGCGAAAAAAGTTGGGCTTTCTTATTTTAGAACGAAAAAAAATGGTCAAACATCTCCCTTATTTCACCTTAAAAACACCGCCAAAAACAACCGCACTTTTAAAGCAAGAGTTCGCTGATTTTATTGTGAAAGAAGATCTGGGCTATGAAATGTCAGGCGAAGGCGAATTTGTGGTGGTAAAAATCCGTAAAACGGATTGCAATACATTGTTTGTGGGCGAAAAACTTGCCAAGTTTGCGGGTATTTCTGATCGAAATATGGGGTATGCCGGTTTGAAAGATCGTCATGGTATTACAGAACAATGGTTTTGTTTGCAAATGCCGGGGAAAGAAACACCTGATTTTAGCCAATTTCAATTAGAAGGCGTCGAGATTTTAGAAGTGACTCGCCACAATCGTAAAATTCGTACTGGTAGCCTTCAAGGAAATGCCTTCGAGATTTTATTGCGTGGCGCAAAAGAAAGTGATGAATTAAATGAGCGCTTAAATTTTGTGACGAAATACGGTTTCCCTAACTACTTTACCGAACAACGTTTTGGGCGTGATGGTCATAATCTGACTCAAGCGATTCGTTGGGCGAAAGGGGAGATTAAGGTCAAAGATCGTAAAAAACGCAGTTTTTACCTTTCAGCGGCTCGCAGTGAAATTTTTAATTTAGTTGTGGCAGAACGAATTGAACAAAATGTGGCAGATCGGGTTCTAAGAGACGATATTGTGCAATTAAACGGATCGCACAGTTGGTTTAAGGCCGATGAAAATGAAGATTTAGCGGTTTTACAGCAACGTTTAAACGAGCAAGATATTTTATTGACTGCACCTTTAATTGGCGAGGAAAATTTATCTGCAAGTGCGGTTGAAAATCAAGTGGTTTTAGAACACCAGGTTTTCCAAGAATTAATGAAACAAGAACAAATGAAAGCCGCTCGCCGCCCTTTATTAATGCAGGCAAAAGATTTCCATTGGTCGTTTGTTGAAAAAGGATTGAAGCTCTCATTTTATTTGCCGGCAGGGAGTTATGCCACTGCATTGGTGCGAGAGTTAGTGAATATTAAGGAAGAAGAATAATGCGAATTTTAGTCAGCAATGATGACGGTTTTCACGCCGAAGGGATTCAAGTTTTAGCAAAAGAATTACGAAAAATTGCCGATGTGGTGATTGTTGCGCCCGACCGTAATCGTAGCGCGGCATCAAGCTCATTAACGCTTGTTGAGCCGCTTCGCCCTCGTCATTTAGATTGCGGTGATTACTGCGTGAATGGCACCCCTGCAGATTGCGTGCATTTGGCTTTAAATGGTTTTTTATCTGGCCAAGTGGATCTTGTGGTATCTGGCATTAATGCGGGTTGCAATATGGGGGATGATACGATTTATTCCGGTACCTTGGCCGCAGCATTGGAAGGGCGTCATTTAGGATTGCCAGCGATTGCGGTTTCCTTAGATGGACGTTTGCATTATGAAGCGGCCGCTCGTGTGGTGTGTGATTTAATTCCCAAATTACATCCTCAATTATTGAATAAACGCGAAGTCATCAATATCAATGTGCCAGACTTGCCTTACGAAGAACTTAAAGGCATTAAAGTCTGTCATTTAGGCTATCGTACATCTGCAGCTGAAGTGATTAAACAAGAAGATCCTCGTGGCGAAAATATCTATTGGATTGGTCCGTCAGGCTTGCCAGAATATGATGGTGAAGGTACAGATTTCCATGCGGTAAAAAATGGTTATGTTTCCATTACGCCAATTCAAGCCGATCTTACGGCTCATCAGTCAATTGCTGCTTTACAAGATTGGCTGGAAAGTGAATAATGTGCCATTTTGAAACGAATTTTTCCCCATTTAACCCATAAAGGATAAGTGAATGAATATTTTTGGTGCGATGTACGATAAAACGATGCAATGGTCAAAACATCGCTTTGCCGTGTTTTGGCTATCCTTTGTGAGTTTTATTGAGGCTATTTTTTTTCCCATTCCACCTGATGTGATGTTGATTCCAATGTCAATGTCAAAGCCGAAAAGTGCGTTTCGTTTTGCGCTTTATACAGCGGTCGCTTCTGTAGTGGGGGGAATGATTGGTTATGCTATTGGCTATTATGCCTTTGATTGGGTTCAAGGTTATATTCAACAATGGGGTTACCAAGCCGCTTGGGAACAAGCTATGACGTGGTTTAAAGAATGGGGCGTGTTAGTGGTCTTTGTCGCTGGTTTTAGCCCAATTCCTTATAAAGTTTTCACCATTTGCGCAGGCGTGATGCAAATGGCGTTTATCCCCTTTGTGATTACCGCGTTTGTGTCGCGTTTTGCTCGTTTTATTTTAGTGGCAAAACTTGCCGCATGGGGCGGAGAAAAATTCGCCGCGAAATTACGTAAATCCATAGAAGTCATTGGTTGGAGTGTCGTTGCTTTAGCCGTGATTATTTATATTATTTTAAAATAACAGGATGACCTTTTTTATGAATAAATTACTCTTTATTATCTCGAGTGCATTGCTGATTTCAGCTTGTACGGGAGAACCGAAAAAACAAGATCCCGATGCATTGCCAGATGGTATTATGCAACCAGTAGAAGGAACGGGAGCCGTTGCCGGTGGTAGCTTTATGCCGGAAATTGAAAAGAATTCAATGCCAAATCAAATGAAATAAATTTAATTTTAAAGGAAGAATAAATGAAAAAATCGTTTTTATTGCTCCCTGTGAGTATCGCTATTTTAACGGCTTGTAGTTCAAATAGCCCTGCACCAATCGAAAATGTGGATGGCACACTTTCTCCAGGTGTAATGCAACCTGTCGATAATAACTCTAGCGGTACATGGCAGCCAGAAATCCAACAAAATACCATGCCAAGTACAATGGGCGGCAGCGTGCCAACGGGAACTCAAACACCACAACCAAGTTTCCAACCAACTTACCAACCGGTACAACAGCCTACAGCACCTCAACCACAGCCTGCTCCAGCACCGGTTCAACCGCAAACAAAGACGGTAACTAAAACAGTTTCTGATTGTACTAGCTCAGGTGCAATCAACGTGCCACGTAATCCAAATACCAATGCACCAGATTACAGCCAAATTCAAAAAGGTTCATACAAAGGAAACACCTATAAAGTAAACAAAGGCGATACCATGTTCTTAATCGCTTACTTAACAGGTATGGACGTAAAAGATTTGGCAAGCATGAACAATATGAAAGAGCCTTACAGCTTAAGCGTGGGTCAAACATTAAAAATTTCAAATTGTTCAACAAAAACAATCACTACAACGGTTCCAGTGAAAACTACCGCACCAGCGGCACCTGCTGAGCCAGAAGTGACTTATACACCAGGTGCAAATGGCACACAAATTGGTTCTGATGGTACGGTAATTGGTCCGATTAAATCAGGTGTGGGTAACGGTGAACCTTCAAAACCAGTTTTCACAAACAATACACCTAGCACACCAGCAACGACGACAACACAAGTAGAAACCACAAACAATACACCAGTTAATGCAAATGTTGTGGCACCAGTTGCGTCGAATATTGCATGGCAATGGCCAACCCAAGGTAACGTGATCCAAGGTTTCTCTAATACCGATGGTGGTAACAAAGGGGTTGATATCAGTGGTTCACGTGGCCAAGCAGTTAAAGCTGCTGCAAATGGTCGTGTTGTGTATGCGGGTAACGCATTACGTGGCTACGGTAACTTAATCATCATCAAACATAATGATGATTTCTTAAGTGCTTATGCACACAACGACAAGATCCTTGTGAGCGATCAACAAGAAGTGAAAGCAGGCCAAGAGATTGCGAAAATGGGTAGCACAGGAACCAATGCTGTGAAACTTCACTTCGAGATCCGTTATAAAGGTAAATCTGTGGATCCAGTTAGATACTTACCGAGAAGATAATCTTTTCTCAGAAAAAGTGCGGTTAAAAATGACCGCACTTTTTGTTATACTCTCACCAATTTTTTTCTCAATGCTTAGAATCTAAGGTTAATTCAATGCGTACAAGTCAATATTTATTCTCAACATTAAAAGAAACCCCAGCGGAAGCGGCCATTGTGAGCCATCAATTAATGCTTCGTGCGGGGATGATTCGTCCTCTTGCTTCAGGTCTTTATAACTGGATGCCAACCGGCTGGCGTGTGCTCCGTAAAGTAGAAAAAATCATTCGTGAAGAAATGGATAAAAGCGGCGCTCTTGAAATCAAAATGCCAGTCGTGCAACCAGCAGAATTATGGGAAGAATCAGGTCGTTGGGAACAATATGGCCCAGAATTACTTCGTTTTGAAGATCGTGGTAATCGTCACTTTGTATTAGGTCCAACACACGAAGAAGTGATTACGGACTTAGTTCGTCGCGAAGTGTCATCATATAAACAACTTCCGATCAATTTATACCAAATTCAAACTAAATTCCGTGACGAAGTGCGTCCTCGTTTTGGCGTCATGCGTTCACGTGAATTTATCATGAAAGATGCCTATTCTTTCCATGCGGATCATGCTAGCTTGCAACAAACTTATGATGTGATGTACCAAACTTATAGCAATATTTTCAATCGCTTAGGTTTAGATTTCCGTGCAGTACAAGCAGATACGGGCTCTATTGGTGGTAGCGCCTCACATGAATTCCAAGTGTTAGCAAACAGCGGTGAAGATGATGTGATTTTCTCTACGGAATCTGATTACGCAGCAAACATTGAATTAGCGGAAGCGGTGGCAATTGGTGAACGCGCCGCGCCAACGAAAGCGATGGAATTAGTTGATACGCCAAATGCAAAAACGATTGCCGAGTTGGTGGAACAATTTAATTTACCAATTGAGAAAACGGTTAAAACCTTAATTGTAAAAGGGGCAAGCGAAGAGCAGCCGTTGGTAGCATTAGTCATTCGTGGTGACCATGAATTAAATGAAATTAAAGCAGAAAAATTACCTGAAGTGGCTTCACCATTTGAGTTTGCGGATGAAGTAGTTATCAAAGCTAAAATTGGTGCGGGTGTCGGTTCATTAGGCCCTGTTAATCTCAATATTCCAGTGATTATTGACCGCTCAGTGGCATTAGTGTCTGATTTCAGCGCGGGTGCAAATATTGATGGTAAACATTACTTCAATATCAACTGGGAACGTGATGTAGCATTACCAAAAGTGGCGGATATTCGTAACGTGGTTGAAGGTGATCCGAGCCCAGATGGTAAAGGTACCTTATTGATTAAACGTGGTATCGAAGTGGGTCACATTTTCCAATTAGGTAAAAAATACTCAGAAGCGATGAATGCAACCGTTCAAGGTGAAGATGGTCGTCCAATGGTGGTAACCATGGGATGTTACGGTATTGGTGTAACGCGCGTGGTCGCGGCAGCGATTGAACAGCATTTTGATGAGCGCGGTATTGTGTGGCCAACAGATGAAATTGCGCCATTCACCGTAGCTGTTCTGCCAATGAATATGCATAAATCTGAAAGCGTTCAAGAATATGCCGAAGAATTGTACTGCACTTTACAAGCTCAAGGTGTAGAAGTAATCTTTGATGACCGTAAAGAACGCCCAGGTGTGATGTTTGCAGATATGGAACTTATTGGTGTGCCACACATGGTGGTGATTGGTGAGAAAAATCTCGCAAACGGCGAAATTGAATACAAAAATCGCCGCACTGGTGAAAAACAAATGATTGCAAAAGAGCAATTGTTAGATTTCTTAAAAGGGCAAATTAAAGCTTAATTAAGTCTTTGATGATGAAAAAAGGAGATTGAAGCATACACTTCAATCTCCTTTTTTATTATCGATTAGTAATTACTTGAGGTATTATCAGAAACACCCGTTACAATTGCAATGCCTGCGCTTGCGCCAATTCGTGTAGCACCTGCTTCAATCATTGCTAGTGCGGTTTGAGTATCACGAATACCGCCAGAGGCTTTCACACCAATGTTGCCTACCGTTTTCTTCATTAATGCCACATCTTCTACGGTTGCGCCGCCTTTATTGAAACCGGTTGAGGTTTTAACGAATGCCACACCCAACGCTTTACAGATTTCACAGGCTTTTACGATTTCTTCTTTGGTGAGTAAACACGTTTCTAAAATCACTTTAAGCGGCACGCCATGACAAGCGGTTAATACAGCTTGAATGTCGTCTTTTACGGCATCCCATTTATTTGATTTAATCAAGCCGACATTAATCACCATATCGATTTCACCCGCCCCAGCGTTGATCGCTTCTTGGGTTTCAAACGCTTTGACGGAAGATAAGTTAGCACCAAGTGGGAAACCAACAACGGTACAAATTTTGACGTTTGAGCCAGCGAGTTTTTCTTTGGCTAAAGGAATATAGCCTGAATTAATGCAGACTGAATAAAAACCATATTGAATGGCTTCATCGCAGAGTTTAAGAATATCCTGTTCTGTTTTTTCAGCAGTAAGGGCCGTGTGATCAATATATTGTGCTAATTGTTTACTATCCATATTTTTCTCCTTATTAAATGATGTGGTTATCATAGCAAAATATCTGCAATTTTGACCGCACTTTTCTGATCGATTACAATTCATTTATCCTAGATCATGAAATTTTATTGTGAAACTTAAAACCTTATTAAAAAATGCGATTTCGCTCTTGCTCACGTTGATTGTCGTAAGCAGTATTCTCGATTTTATTCGTAAACCCAATATTCCACCTGAAATCAATGCGACAGCACTTTATGATTTACAGGGAAATGCCTTCTTTTTACCCCAATTAGATCAAGCTAAGCCGACGATCATTTATTTCTGGGGAAGTTGGTGTGGTTATTGTCGTTATACTTCTCCAGCGATTAATACACTTTCAGAAGAAGGGTATCCCGTAGTCTCTGTCGCGCTACGCTCGGGGACAAATAAGGACGTGGAGGATTATCTACAAACGCATCACTATCAGTTTACAACGGTGAACGATCCTCATGGCAAGATTGCGGAGCAATGGCAGGTGAATGTGACGCCAACTATTATTATTTTAAATAAAGGAAAAATGGATTTGGCCACAACGGGCTGGACAAGTTATTGGGGCTTAAAAGTGCGGTTGTTTTTCACAGAGTTTTTTGGCTAAGCAACAAAAAATCTATTACAATACACAGACTTATTTTAAAGAGGACAGAATTATGATTATCGTAACAGGTGGCGCCGGTTTTATCGGCAGTAATATCGTTAAAGCATTAAACGATATGGGACGCAAAGATATTTTAGTGGTGGATAACTTAAAAGACGGGACTAAATTCATTAACTTAGTGGATCTTGATATCGCAGATTATTGTGATAAAGAAGACTTTATTGCGTCAATTATTGCCGGTGATGATTTAGGTGAGATCGATGCTGTATTCCATGAAGGGGCTTGCTCAGCGACCACTGAATGGGATGGCAAATACATTATGCACAATAACTACGAATATTCAAAAGAGTTATTGCATTACTGTTTAGATCGTCAAATTCCGTTCTTGTATGCATCAAGTGCCGCGACTTATGGTGATAAAACTGAATTTCGTGAAGAGCGTGAATTTGAAGGTCCATTGAATGTGTACGGTTATTCTAAATTCTTATTCGACCAATATGTGCGTGCGATTTTACCTGAAGCGCAATCGCCAGTATGTGGTTTCCGTTATTTCAATGTGTATGGTCCACGTGAAGGCCACAAAGGTTCGATGGCGAGTGTGGCATTCCACTTAAATAACCAAATCCTGAAAGGCGAAAATCCAAAATTATTTGCAGGTAGTGAACACTTCCGCCGTGATTTCGTTTATGTAGGCGATGTGGCACAAGTCAACATTTGGTGCTGGCAAAATGGCATTTCAGGTATCTTCAACTGTGGTACTGGTAATGCAGAATCTTTTGCAGAAGTAGCAAAAGCGGTAATTAAATTCCACGGTAAAGGCGTAGTGGAAACTATTCCATTCCCAGAGCATTTGAAATCTCGCTATCAAGAATATACGCAAGCAGATTTAACGAAACTTCGCGCAACAGGCTACGACAAACCATTTAAAACCGTAGCGGAAGGTGTGGCTGAGTACATGGCGTGGTTAAATAAATAAAATATTGAACGAATAATGTCGTTCAATACTAGAAAATGAATAAAGTGCGGTTAAAATTAGTCTTATTTTTAGCCGCACTTTTGTTATAAGGTCAAGCATGAATATTTTAATTATCGGCCCGTCTTGGGTCGGCGATATGATGATGTCGCACAGTTTGTATCAACAACTCAAACTGCAATACCCCGATTGCCAAATTGATGTGATGGCACCGAATTGGTGTAAACCGCTTTTAGCCCGTATGCCAGAAGTACGCCATGCCGTTGAAATGCCGCTTGGACACGGCAAGTTTGCCTTGTGTGAACGTTATCGTTTAGGTAAGGCATTACGCAATCAATATGATATGGCAATCGTATTGCCAAACTCCTTGAAGTCAGCTTTTATTCCTGCTTTTGCAAAAATTGCGGTGCGCCGTGGCTGGAAAGGGGAAAGCCGTTATTTCTTGCTTAATGATTTACGCAGTAACAAACGTGATTACCCAATGATGGTGCAACGTTATGTAGCGTTAGCTTTTGAGCAAAATGCAGTACCGAAAGCGGCTGATATTCCTGTTCTAAAACCTTATTTAAGCGTTGACCCAACTCAACAAGCGGAAACCTTAAAAAACTTCGAAAAACAGACCACATTTTTAGGTGAACGTCCGATTATCGGTTTCTGTCCAGGGGCGGAATTTGGTCCAGCTAAACGTTGGCCGCATTATCATTATGCTAAATTGGCTGAAATGCTAATTGAAAAAGGCTATGCGGTAGAATTATTTGGTTCACCAAAAGATGTAGACGCAGGAGAGCAAATTCGCAATGCGTTGCCTGTTGAGTTACAACCGTTTTGTTTGAATTTGGCAGGGCAAACGAATCTTAATCAAGCCGTGGATTTAATCGCTAACTGTACCGCAGTGGTCAGCAATGACAGCGGCTTAATGCATATTGCAGCAGCAACGGATCGTCCATTGGTTGCACTTTATGGCCCAACGAGCCCAACTTATACGCCACCATTATCAGATAAAGCCGTGATTATTCGTTTAATTGAAGGTGATTTAATTAAGGTGCGTAAAAGCACAGATAGCTCGGAAGGGTACCATCAAAGTTTGATTGATATTACACCTGAAAAAGTAGCAGAAAAACTAATCGCACTTTTGGAGATTTGAGAAAGAGAAAATATAAAATGGAAATTACCTATCAACTCACATTAGATAAAAATTATACTAAGGCAGTAAAAAAAATAAGTCGCGATATTTATAAGCACAATAAATTTCGTAAGATAATGAGAATTGGAGATTTTTTATTATATTTATTTTGCTTGATACCAAGTCTTTTTATTGCATTTTATATAATGAACTGGGCTGAAGTTCTTTATGATTATTATGAGAATATTTTGGCCTATTATGCGGGATATATATTATTTGTTATCTCAATGCTTTCTTTTTTCTATGCTCTTATAATACGACCTTATTTGAATATGTGTATGATTAAAAACCAAATAGGCGACAAAATGGAGAAAGGAAGTCAAACCATACGAATTCAAGAAGATGGTTTATATATTAAAATAGATCTCTGCCAAACATTATATAGTTATCATTATATTCATCATATTGAAAATAAATATGGCTATTTAGTAATTCGAGTTGGTTCTGGATTGTTTTTAGATATTCCTCATTCTGCTTTTCAAAATGATGCTCATCGAGAAGCATTTGAATCTGCTTTGCAAGAAAAAATCAACGCTTACCAAGTAGAGCCTTTAAGCAAATAGAAAAGGCTTAACCAGGATATATTAATGATATGAACCCTCTCCGCATACACTTACAATTAATTGGGATGGCCATTTTATGGGGGGCTTCTTGGCCTTGGGGGCGAATGGTTGCTCAGGCCATGCCGACATTTGTGGCTTCAAGTTTGCGATTTTTTTTCGCCATTATTCCACTCATTATTTGGCTATATGCGGCGAATCGCTTCAGATATGCAAAACAACTTAGCGCGAATCAGTGGATAGGTTTGTTTGTGACTGCCTTTTTCGGTGTTTTTGCCTATTCCACGTTTTTTATCTGGGGGCTGAAATATCTTCCAGCAGGACAAGCGGCTGTTATTGTGGCAACAAACCCTGTATTTACCACGCTTTTGGCGATTTTTTTATTTAAAGAAAAATGGAATCGATGGGTAATACTTGGGATGATTATTGCCATGAGTGGGTCATTATTGGCTCTCACAAAAGGGAATTTTTTACAGATGATGGATTCCTTTGGCTTTGGGCAAATATTATTAATTGCCGCACTAATTTGTTGGGTCGTTTATACCTTATTGGCTAGAAAAGTACTCGCGGGTATTGATTCGCTCACTGCAACCACATTATCTTCTATTTTTGGGTTTCTATTGTTATTTATGAGTGCGTTATGCGTGGAAAGTACTGACGATTGGCTTACGGTATTGAATTTATCTCAAGGTGAGTGGATAAGCTTGCTTGGCCTTGCATTTGGTGCAACAGTTTTGGCCTATGCATGGTATTTTGATGGCGTGAAATATTTAGGAGCAGGTAATGCCGCGGCTTACATTATCCTGGTACCGATTTTAGGAATTTTATTCTCAGCTGTTTGGTTGAATGAGCAAGTGGATTTTTCCTTGATTATTGGTGGTATTTTAGCTGTGTCAGGGCTCGGTATTATGCACTGGGGAAGAAGGTTAATTAAATGAAAGTATGCGTGATCAAAACGTCTTCCATGGGCGATATAATCCATACTTTGCCGGCATTAACTGATGCGCAAATAGCTATTCCTAATCTTTCTATTGATTGGGTGGTGGAAGAGAATTTTACCGAAATTCCACGTTGGCATTCTGCCGTGAAACAAATCATTCCAATTGCCTTAAGACGTTGGCGAAAATCACCTTTTTCGGTTCAAACAAAAAACGAGTGGAAATCTTACTGCACTTTATTGCAAGCTAATCAATATGATGCTGTGATTGATGCACAAGGGCTTTTTAAAAGTGCCTTTTTTGCGACACGCTTAGCCAATGGTGTTAAACATGGCTATGATTGGAAAAGTATTCGAGAGCCAATTGCCTCATTCTTCTACGATAAAAAACACGCTATTTCCTATCAACAACATGCGGTAGAGCGTATTCGTCAACTTTTTGCTCAAGCATTATCTTATCCATTACCAAAAGAAAAAGGGGACTATGGTATTGCTCGTCATTTTCTTTCCGTTGAAGCTATCGACCCTTATGTGATCTTTTTTCATTCTACAACAAGGGATGAAAAACATTGGCCAAAACAAGAATGGCGAAATTTAATCGAAAAACTGACCGCACTTTCTGTTCAAGTTCGCTTACCTTGGGGAAATGAAAAAGAAAAGGCGAGAGCAGACCGATTAGCAGAAGGATTATCTCACGTAGTTGTTTTACCTAAGCTTTCATTGCATGAATTGGCCAGCCAAATTGCTAATGCAAAAGCGGTGGTATCCGTAGATACAGGGCTTGCTCATTTAACTGCAGCATTGGATAAACCTAATATTACGCTTTATGGCGCAACTGATCCGACCTTAATTGGTTGTTATGGTAAAAATCAGCATTATTTAACGGCGAATTCAATGGGAAATATTACTTCAGAGCAGGTTCTTTCTAGCCTAAGTACATTAATTAAATAATTTGTAGCATAATTGGAAATGTATTGATCTAGATTAATTTTAGTCAAAATATTGTCTATTTTCTGATAGTTGGAAAAATTTAAGATTGACACATTTGGGTTGTGATGTATAGACCAAAAAAGTTCAATTTTTATTAACTCCATTAAATAATAGGGAAAGCGTTATGAAAAAAACACTTCTTGCTTTATCTGTAGCTGCACTAGCAGCAGGTTCTGCACAAGCGTATAACTTCCACATTGACCAAACTGGTACTGATGTTGATTTTTACGGTTCTTTACGTGTTAAATGGGAAAGTACCTCTAACAAAACCAACTATGTAAATGGTGATGTAACTAAAGAACACATCAACCACGCAGTTGATAATAACGGTTCACGTTTTGGTTTTAAATTAAAACAAAGCTTGGGTGGCGATTTCTACGCTTTAGGTCGTGTTGAATGGCGTATGCGTGGTGAAGCACCTTCACAACATGATTTTGACCATATTTATACTCACCAACTTTATGCTGGTTTTGGCCACAAACAATTCGGTGAATTAACTTACGGTAACATGGTGACTATCACTGATGAAGTAAAACAAAGTGACTTAGCAAATACTTACAGCTTGACTGATGGCCTATTAGAGACTTCAGCTCGTCGTGTAACACAATATGTTTATAACGGTGATTATGGGTCAAATAAAGTGAAATTTGGTGCGTATTACGGTGGTTCAAGCAAACGTAACATCAAAAATGTAGATTTAAAAAATAACCGTAAAAACACTTGGGGTACAGGTCTTATCTTCAATCACGAAATTGATAGTATCCAAAATGTAACTGTAGCAGCGGGTTTCACTCGTCAAATTTCTGAAAATGCTAATAAAACAGCATATTACAGCAATGCTTATGCTTTAGGTTTAGCATATAACTTTGTTCACACTACTTATGGTTTAGACCTTGCTCACAAAGATACTAAAAATAAAGGTGGTGCAGGTAACAAAGTAAAAAATAATGAAGTAACTGCAGTGATTCGCCAGGGTTTAAATGAAGATTGGAATGTATATGCAATGTATTCTTATAAAACAGAGAAAACTTTACCTGTAGGTTCTGCATATTCAAAATCAACTGATCGTCAGTTCTTAGTGGGTACCGAGTACTATGTATTTAAACAAGGTTCAGTAAAAGTGAAACCATTTATTGAATGGCAAGCGACTCGTACTAAATACGAGAACACCTTTGATAAAGACTCAGGTAAACAGCTTGATCGTAGCCGTGATTTCAAAACGGTTATCGGTTTACGTGCATACTGGTAATTTATCAGTTTAATCTGATAAAGCGGATAGTGAGAGCTATCCGCTTTTCTTTTTGGCTTGTAATTTTGATTTTCACCCCCATAATACTGCACAGGCACAAAGTGCGGTAACAAAAAACGCCGTTTTTGAATATTGACTTCAATACTAGAGACGAAAAATCAGATAAATCACTCACAATTTATGCGTAAAATTAACCGCACTTTTCATTCAAAGAATAAATAGGAACACATAATGAATTACACTCAAGATAATGACAAACTTTACCGTTACCTTTTTCAAAACCGTGCAGTGCGTGGTGAATGGGTGCGATTAAACCAAACTTTCACTGATACCCTGAATACCCATCATTATCCCAAAGCTGTACAAAACTTATTAGGTGAGATGATGGTGGCGACGAATTTGTTGACCGCAACATTAAAATTTAACGGTAATATTACGGTTCAAATCCAAGGTGATGGTCCATTAAAATTAGCCTTAGTTAATGGCAATGATCAGCAACAAATTCGTGCTTTAGCACGTGTGCAAGGTGATATTCAAGACGGCATGAGCCTACATGATATGATCGGCAAAGGCGTATTAGTTATTACGATTGCACCAACCGAGGGTGAGCGCTATCAAGGCGTTATCGGTTTAGATAAACCAACCATTACGGAATGTTTAGAAGACTATTTTGTCCGTTCAGAGCAATTACAAACCCAGCTTATTATTCGCACGGGTGAATATGAAGGCAAACCCGTGGCGGCAGGGATGTTGTTACAAATTATGCCGGATGGCCAAGGTACACCAGAAGATTTTGAGCATTTAACTACATTAGCTGCAACAGTCAAAGATGAGGAGCTATTTGGATTACCTGCAGAAGAATTGCTTTATCGTTTATATCACGAAGAAGTTGTGGAGGTTTTTGAACCGCAATCAGTTTCTTTCTTCTGTGGTTGCTCATCTGAGCGTTCTGGGGCAGCATTATTACTGATTCCAGAAGCTGAAATTGATGAAATTTTAGAAGAGCATAAAGGCAGCATTGATATGCAGTGTGAATGTTGTGGCACACATTACTTCTTCAATAAAGAAGCCATTGATAAACTTAAACAAGCTCAATAAGAAAAATCTCCGTTCATGATGACGGGGATTTTTTTATGGTTGAACTTGTTCCAAACAATGTTTGATAGCGTCTGGAATCGAGCCACCATGATTTTTATTGGGAATGGAAATAAACTCTACGGAATTACCTTGTTTTTCCAATATTTTCGCCAATTGATGCGCATTGATTGTTCGCATTTTTTTCCGTTGATTAATACGCTGTAATTGTTCTTCAGTCATATTCGGATCCTCTTCAGGATGCTCTTCATAATAGCCTAATGTAATCAGAATATGTGATGGTTTTTGGCTAATCCATGGCTCATTTTGAGGTAAAAATGAGCCGTTTCCCCACCAAAGAGAAGGGCTTGCCAATGTGTAATGTTGAAATAAATCTGGTTGATGGAAGAGCACGTACAATCCAAATAATCCACCAAAAGAATGACCAAAGAAATATTGTTTTTCCTTATTGATATCGAAATGCTGTTCAATATAAGGCTTTACGTCTTGTTGAATAAAACGTAAAAAATCGGCAGCTTTCCCTCCTTTGGCAAATTCAGTACTTTCAGCCGGAAAAGTGTAGTCTCTAGTGCGTTCTTCAATGACGTAGGCTTTATCAGAGACATAACCGATACCAACAATAAGCGGGAGTGGTTTATTGGGATTGACAGTATTCACCGCCATTGGAAATTGTGCATTGCCATCTAAAGTGTAAAGTGCGGTCAGTTTTTGCGATGTTTTTGGCGGTACCGCAATGAATAAACGGTAATGTTTGTCTTCAAAGGTAAAATCTTTTTGTTGAATTTGATACATTTTTTTCATGCTTTCTTGAATAGGAGGAATCTTAAAGTCGGGTTCTGCTTGCGTGCTTTGCGTAAATATCAGCAGATAAAATAAAAAGAATAAACGCAGAAATGAGAACATGGTTATCGAGTTTTGAGTTGATAATGGTTCTCACTATATCGAAAATGTGATGGGTAAATCAACCTTGTTGTATCCTAGCCTTTTAAACCACCTAAAAAGGGGTAGGATTTTCCAATGAATGTTCAAAAATGAGATCTACTTAACATTTTTTTTTTGACAATTCCCATACAATAAGCATAGGAAAAATTTTTAAACTTTAATCAAGAGGTGAACTATGACTGATGTTAAAAACGTAATTAAAGAACTTGAAGCCGTTGGTATTCATGATGTAAAAGAAGTGGTTTATAACCCAAGTTATGAACAACTTTTTGAAGAAGAAACCAAACCTGGCTTAGAAGGCTTTGAAAAAGGTACACTTACCACAACTGGAGCGGTGGCTGTTGATACAGGGATCTTTACCGGTCGTTCGCCGAAAGACAAATACATCGTTTTAGATGATACCACAAAAGATACTGTGTGGTGGACTTCTGATGTGGCGAAAAACGATAACAAACCAATGACTCAAGAAACTTGGTCAAGCTTGAAAGGCCTTGTGACTAAACAACTTTCTGGTAAACGTTTATTCGTGGTTGATGGTTTCTGTGGCGCAAGTGAACAAGACCGTATCGCAGTACGTATTGTGACTGAAGTAGCATGGCAAGCACACTTTGTGAAAAATATGTTCATTCGTCCGACAGAAGAACAATTAAAAACCTTTAAACCTGATTTCGTGGTAATGAATGGTTCTAAATGCACCAACCCGAACTGGAAAGAACAAGGTTTGAACTCTGAAAACTTCGTTGCATTCAACTTAACTGAGCGTATCCAATTAATCGGTGGTACTTGGTACGGCGGCGAAATGAAGAAAGGTATGTTCTCAATGATGAACTACTTCCTACCACTTAAAGGTGTAGGTGCAATGCACTGTTCTGCTAACGTAGGTAAAGACGGTGATGTGGCAATCTTCTTCGGTTTATCAGGTACAGGTAAAACCACACTTTCTACCGATCCAAAACGTGAATTAATTGGTGACGATGAGCACGGTTGGGATGATGTAGGTATCTTCAACTTTGAAGGTGGTTGTTACGCGAAAACTATCCATCTTTCTGAAGAAAATGAGCCAGATATCTACCGTGCAATCCGCCGTGATGCATTATTAGAAAACGTCGTGGTTCGTGCAGATGGTTCAGTTGATTTCGATGATGGTTCTAAAACAGAAAATACTCGTGTGTCTTACCCAATTTATCACATTGATAATATTGTTAAACCAGTATCTCGTGCAGGTCACGCAACGAAAGTAATTTTCTTAACTGCGGATGCATTCGGTGTGTTACCTCCAGTGTCTAAATTGACACCAGAGCAAACCAAATACTACTTCTTATCTGGTTTCACTGCTAAATTAGCTGGTACAGAGCGTGGTATTACTGAGCCAACTCCAACTTTCTCAGCATGTTTCGGTGCAGCGTTCTTAACTCTCCACCCAACACAATATGCTCAAGTATTAGTTAAACGTATGCAAGCTGCTGGTGCAGAAGCTTACTTAGTTAATACTGGTTGGAACGGTACAGGTAAACGTATCTCAATCAAAGATACTCGTGGTATTATCGATGCAATCCTAGATGGTTCTATCGAAAAAGCAGAAATGGGCAAGTTACCAATCTTTGATTTAGCGATTCCAAAAGCATTACCAGGTGTAGATTCTGCGATCTTAGATCCACGTGATACTTACGCTGACAAAGCACAATGGCAAGCTAAAGCTGAAGATCTTGCAGGTCGTTTCGTGAAAAACTTCGAAAAATATGCGACTAATGCAGAAGGTAAAGCGCTTATAGCAGCAGGTCCAAAAGCTTAATTAGAGAATATCGTATCTAATTAAACATTTCTAAAAATAACCGCACTTTGATTTAAAAACCAAAGTGCGGTTTTTTATATTAAGTTTTTTGCGAGCTATTCTTTTGCTACGGTGAGAATAGACCAAATATAAGCCAATATAACCAATACCGCAGATACAGAAAACATTATGCTTATCACATCAACGAAAAAGAAACTTTCCAGAATCGGTTTAGTGAAGATGCGTTCCGCATATCTCGCGACAAAAGTGATGATATAAGCCCATAAAGCCCAGGTAACTATATCTAGTACAAAGCTTTTGGCTTTAATCAGCAAGGGAAGGCTGCTACCTTTATTAATAACCATCAATTGTTGTAAAGTGGCGGTTGCCATTATTTAAACTCCTCTGTCAGGGCTTGTCCATACAGCTAATTTGGACTTGTTTCTAAAAATCGCTTTTGGGATTCCAATGAGTAACGTTACCGTATTGAGTAACCAATAAACGTAGGGATACCAAATGCAAGAAATTCCATATTGGATCAATCCTTTTTCATAACGAGAGTCGATGTATAAGCTTAAGAGACACTGTAAGAAGAAGGAAAAAAACATGATTGAGATATTTGTTTCAAACAATTCCATGTTTTGAATGCCTATACCCAAAGTAATCTTGCGGTATAGTGCAAGCGCAACCAGTGCAACCAATAAGATTGCCCAAGTTGCAGTAACAAAATATTCGGCATACATTGGCCATAGACGGCGGTTTTTCCAGCGCCAGACCTGTGGGAAATATTTGATGATGGTTTCGGCGCCACCTTGTGCCCAGCGTAAACGTTGTTTGTATAAACCATATAGACGTTCAGGCATTAATACCCAACATAAAGCACGAGGTTCATACATGATGTTGTAACCGGCCGTTTGAATTTTCCAACTGACATCAATGTCTTCGGTGATCATATTGGTACTCCAGCCACCAATTTCTTCCATTACATCTTTTCTAAATAAACAGCATACGCCAGATACGGTGAAGATGGTTCCCATCAGGCTTTGAGCGCGTTTAATTAAACCGATAATGGAGCTAAACTCAGATACTTGTAAGCGACCTAGGATGGTACTGCGGTTACGTACGCGTGGGTTGCCGGTAACGGCACTGTAAGTGCGGTTTAATTCGAGGGATTGCACCATATAGTCGATAGCATCAAAATCTAATACGGCATCGCCATCAATGCAGGCCACATATTCCCCTTTAGCAACTAATAAGCCATGGTTTAATGCGCTGGCTTTACCTTGGTTTTCTTGATGAAGAGCTACAATTCGCTCATCTTCTTTTGCCCAACGTTCAATAATTTCGCCAGTGTTATCTTTACTCCCATCATTGATAAAGATGAGTTCATAGTTTGGGTATCTGAGTTGAAGCAAGTAAGGAATGGCTTCATCTAAGTTGTCGCCTTCGTTATAGCAAGGTACCATAATGCTAACCATAGGAACGCGTTCTTTAGGCATTTGTTGGAAGGTTGGTTGCCCAAGTTTTCCTTCCATAAAAAGGTAATAGCAAAGACTTGCACTGACCCAATATATTGCCATTCCAGCAGGGTACATAAATACGAAGATACTAATTGCCTCTAAGAATTGTTGGTTCATAGTCAATCCTTAAGGTTTTCCCACATTAGTATTTACCGAAAAATACGGTTTCATTTTGTTCAGATCCGGTTGATTAGTTAAAAAGTTATCCGGATAGTATCCATAGCTATAAATATGATTTTTTTGCAATAGCTTCATCCAATCAATCAATTCGGATTCAGGAATTGGTTTTTGAGTTCGCCAATTCACCGCTTGGAATTCAAACAAGACTTTATCTAATGGTGCTTGGGCTTTCACATTTTCAATGAGAGAGGCAAACCATTGATAGGCTTCTTCTTGTGAAATAGGCTGCTCATTTTCCATGTATGGCATCGCCATAATGGCTGTGGTATCGTAATTTTCGGTGAGCGTTTTTAAATTTTGCGCCAACCATTCTTCTGCATTTGGATTGGTGATCACTGATGCATAAAGATTACGAGCTGTTTTAAGAGAATATGAACCACGCAAGAAATAAGGTTTCAACGCATCGGTGAGTTGATGGGTTAATAGGATTAAATCCTGTGTTTTTTGTTTTGCTTGTGGGCTAACGATGCCTTCAGCGTGATTGCCTTCTGCACCTTCGAAATCAGTTAGGAACGCGTCATCATGGAATAAAATGCCATTAAATTTGGCGTAGAATGACAAATCGTTATAAATGGATTTAATGATTTCAACATTCTGTTTGTTATAAGGTGAAAGGCGTAAATAGGCCTTTGTTGAAGGCTTACCCGTGCGGCTATCAATGACATATTCCGCCTCTTTTACGCCTTTTCGTAAATCAAAGGCAAGTACAGGCATCCAAGCGTAGACTTGTACGCCTGCACGCGTTTGCAATTGCCATGCAATTCGGCCAAAAATATCATCTCGTACAGGAAGATATTTGTTTGGGAAATACAAGGCATCGGCTACGCCATCTCCATCAGGATCAGAGAATGCTTGAAGATAAACTGTCATCACACCATAGCGATAGATGCGGTCGATTAACTTATCAAGGTTTTTGGCTTGCTGAGCTTTATCCGCATCATAGACATAATCTAAATCAACATGCAGCACGCGTTGAATTTGTTTGCTTTCATCAATGCCATCAAGATAGTTTTTAACGGTATTTAGATCGGTTTCTGCATTAAGTAATAAGCGTCCAATATGTTTATCGCCAACTTTATTGATGATTTTTTCACCTAATGAGAAATAGTGTGGCATTCCTGCTTGTCGTGCAAGTTGCACAGCAACATCATTAAATTGTCCATAAGGCCACACCATTACACGTGGTTTCTTACCGATATGATTGACTAACGTTTGAACAGAACGAGTGAAATCAGATTTCAATCTGTTTTTGTAGGCATCTTCAGTTTCATATTTTCCGTTTTTATATTCAGGTGCAATCACTGAGGGTAATTGACCACCAGATGGGTTGGCATTTATACCGTTATGAAGATTATGAGTATGTGAGGCTACTTCAACGAGCCCACTTTGTTCCATTTCTTTGACTTGCGACCAAGTGGCAAAAACTGAACGATCCAGCATTTTATCGGCATAAGCGATTTTTTGATCTGCCGGCGTATCTAACCAGCCTGTCACTGGCGCAAAAACAGCAGGGTAGTTATAGGCCTTTAATAGAGGAAAGACCACGTTATACATGGTTTCATAGCCATCATCGAAGCTTAGCAATACCGCATTATCAGGTAATGTGTCTTTACCATTTTCAGCATCGATAACTTGCTGCCAACTGATCACGTTGTATCCGTTTTCTTTTAGCCAATTAAAATGTTTAATTAAGGTTTGGGCTGAAATCGTTTGAGGAAAATAATGTTTTTGATTTTCAGCCGCACTTTCATCTACAACAGAGTGATAAGCTAATACGCCATAACGATCTTGCGCAAAGGCAAAAGCCGAAAAAAGGGAAAGCGTGCAAATAATGATTTTTACAAAATGTTTTAGAGATCTCATAAAGTTATACCGCTTAAGTATTTAATAATAAATAGAGAAGTTTAAATTTCCGAAATTGTTGAATTCAGCATTGCCGTCGTAAATATTCTTTTTACGACCAATTTCATAAGACAAGCCAAATTTTTTACCAACACGCCATTGATGTCCGTAGCTAATCGACCACATTTTTTCTCGACTGAGTTCTGCCTGTTTATAGGCACCCACACTGGCTTTCAGGTGATGATTTAAGACTAAGCCATAATTAAGTGGTTGGTAGTAACTTAAATCCGCACCGAATTCCAAGCTTGTCGCTTTTGCTGGGTTGTAATATTCAGCAGAATCAATGGTTTTATTTTTGCTGTAATCGACTCTGAAATTGTTGGTTAGCGTCCAACGGTCATGTTTGAATGTATTGAGATTCAACCAGAAATTGGCTTCTTTTCTTAAGTTGCCGTCATCAAATTTCATGACGCCACCACCTAGCCCAGCTTGGAAAATATCGGAATAGGAATATGTGGTAGAGAAACCAATATCTTTGGTATACACCCCTTTATTGATGGCTTTAACTGGAGTACCACTACCATTAATATTGGCGTTTAAATTAAATGACCAATGTTGATTGAGGGTATAATTTGCCTCTGTAGAGAAATAGGCTTTATCATTAAGCTTAACGCCTTTCCCGCTTTCCATTTTCACTTGGAGTGGATAGAAATTGAGCTCTGTTCCTACGCCAATTCGGCGAGAAATGAGACTTTCTTTGTCATAAGGGGAACGAGTTTCTAAGTAATGAACGTAGAGATCGTGACCATTTGCTGTTTTCGGTGTGTAAATCGCATAATCTTGGCTACTTTCATTGCTATAACTGATTGGTGAGGTACGATGCTGTAAGCCGATACTTCCTACAATTTTGCCAGAACGTGCTTGTTCGTAATGGTTTATGAGGGATTGTGCTGACTGACGTTGTTCTTCATTCATTGCATCAATTGTTTTTGAAACTGTTGGTAAATCATTTTGACTTAAGGCAGTTTCAGCCAGGTTATTACGTGCTTCTTGCTGATCATGTTTACTCAAAAAATAACCAGCTTTTTCCGCCCATAATTTGGCATCATCATAGTTACCACGATTTCGCTCAAGTTCTGCTTTTTGCAACATAGCCCATGGATCACCAGGCGTTTTGTTAAATAGACGATCATCAATAAGTTGCTGAGCCAATTTGCTGTTACCACGCCATAACGCTAAACGTGCCAAACCAAAATAGCGAGCATCGTAGCCTGGATTCAGAATTTTTGATGTTCGGGTATAGTCATGGATATAAACATTTGAATTCATACGCTCCAAATATTGTTGCGCCAATTCAAATTTTCCCGCATCGCTTGCAGTCAGAGAAAGTTTATGAAGTAAACCATCACTCACAGTGAGTTTATGGTTTAAGGCTTGTTGTTCAACTGATTGATAAATCGCTAATGCTTTGTGTGGTGAGCCTTTTGCTGCCCAATAATCACCAAAGGCTTCTTCTAAATACGCAGGCACATTAGATTGAGCCTGTAATGTACTGAAGTTGTCCTCTATTTCATCAAATTTATTCAATCGGACACCCATCACAAAACGGTCTTGCAATGCTTGTTGATACAAAGGATGTTCAGGGTTAATTTTGGCTAAAAGTGCGGTCAATTCTTCAAATGATTTTTCTTGTTGTGTAGGCGTTGTCGCATTTTTTGAAGAGGTAATCGTCTTACCATGCTCAAACCACATCATGTCTTTTTGATTGAATTGATCAGGATAGGCTTTTTGTAATTTCTCTTGTAATGGTTGAAGGTTGTATTTCGATGCTAAACGATACAACTCTCTCATTAAGGTGATATTTTTTGGATTTTGTTCTAACTGACGTTGCCAACGGCCAAGTTTAGCCATGTCGGGTTCGGTAAAATCAAGTAAATAACTTTCTGCATCAAGATAAGCATTATCTTGTCCAAAACGTTTTTTATACACATTCAGTGCATTTTTTGCCGCAGTGTAGTTTTTGGTTTCAGTGGAGGCTAATGCGCCACCAAGCCATCCATTTGGATTATCAGGGAATTGCTTTTACAATTGGGAATAGAATGCAACGGCACGGTCGTATTGTTTTTCATTTTGAGCGGCTTTGCCTAAATTTTCCAGTTCATTTTGGGAAAATTGCGCGGGTGCACAGCTTTCGCAAAGTGAAAGTGCTTTAGTGGATTGATTCGTCCTCAGATAGAGTGTAATTAAATCATCGCGCACTTTAATATCGTTTGTCCTCTTAAATAAGGCCTTAAGTTTTGGAATGGCTTGATTTAATTGGGCCTCTCCCTGACGAGAGAAAATGATGATATTTTCTCGTTCGGTATCAATAGAGGAATTTTGGGCATAGGCAACCTGTACTACTGAGGTGCTGATACCTACTAATAGGACTGCCTTAAAGACATGGGATAGAGACTTCATATTAACTTCTACGATGTTTAATTATAATTATTTATTGTGGACTCCATATTTATGATAATGTAAAGAAAGTGTAAGTTTCGTAAAGTGGTCCGACCTCAAGTTGAGCTATAAAAAGCATTAGTTATGTATAACATCGAGTGTTTTAGGTGAAAAAATAGGCATTTTAGTAAAATAAAACGCCTATTTGATATTTAGAGAAGTGATTGAAAGTTATTTCAAAATAAACATCGGTGTATTGCTGATAGGATCACGATGAATGATAACATCTAAATCAAACACATCCTTAAGTAACTCTTCGGTCATGACCTCATCAGGTGTGCCTTGTGCCATTACGGCACCTTTTTTCATCACGATTAAGTAATCGCAATAGCGGCAGGCTTGGTTGAGATCATGCAACACCGTAATCACGGTTTTACCGTTTTGTTGCATTTGTCGCATCATGCCCATGAGTTCTGCTTGGCGGTTTAAATCCAGATAAGTGGTAGGCTCATCGAGTAGCACTAATTCGGCATCTTGCGCAAGAGTCATGGCTAAAAATACCCGTTGTTGCTGGCCACCGGATAAATCGGAAACTAACTGTTCGGCGAGTTCGGCAGTTTGTGTTTGTTCCATCGCCCAATTAACCAATTCTTCATCTTTTTGGCTGAGTTTGCCCCAGAGATTTAAGTAAGGCGAACGCCCGTAGGCGATCAATTCCCGCACTTTAATCCCTTCGGGTACCAGGTGTTGCTGCGGGAGAAAAGCCAATTCTTGGGCATATTCTTTAGGGTTTTTTTGCCAAATGTCCTTGCCTTTATGGGTGATTGAGCCTTGCTTTGGCTTAAGTAATCGAGCCACCGCTTTTAATGTGGTGGACTTACAGCAACCATTTGGGCCGATTAATGCAATCACTTTATTTTTCGGGAATTTTAGCGACAGATTTTTAACCACGACTTTATCTTGATAACCTAAAGATAAATTATTGATTTCAATGCTCATTATTTAGTTCTCATCAATAAGTAGAAGAAATATGGCGCACCGATAATCGCGGTCAGAATACCCGCTGGTAGTTCAGTTGGTGGGTCAATCACCCGCGCCAAAATATCCGAAAGTTGTAATAAGAGGGCGCCAATAATTAAGGCTGCTGGTAATAGGGTGCGATGTCTGCCGCCGACTAAACGACGGGCAAGATGCGGAGCAACCAAGCCTAAAAAGGCAATCGGACCACAAATTGCCACAGCTGTAGTGGAAAGAGCTACCGCTAACACTAAAACGCTAATTTGCACTTTATTTACGGTTACTCCCAAGGTGGAGGCTTTGTTTTCACCTAAACCAAGGGTATCGAGATCGCGACAGAAAATAAATGGTAAGGGCAGCAATACCACTAACCATGGCAATACCACATTCAAATAAGACCAGCTGCGCCCCCACAGGCTTCCTGTGAGCCATAACATAGCCGTGTTGATCTCGACCGGATTGGTAAGCATCAGATAATGACTAATGGCTGCCCATAATGCGGACAGTGCAACCCCAATGATTGCCATTTTAATAGGGCGGAAGTTAAAACCGCACACGATCCATAAAATGACAAAAGAGAGCACACCACCTAAAAAGGCAAAAATTGGCATCCAGTAAAATGCTAAGTTTGGCAAGAACATCAATACCGAAACAGCAATCAAACCCGCTGCATTGTTAATCCCTAAAATATCGGGAGAGGCAAGTGGATTGCGCACCACGCTTTGCACTAGCACACCGGAAATTGCTAAGGCAGCACCTAATAAAATCGCTAATACTGCACGGGGTAGGCGATATTCCATCAAGGTAAAATAGTTTTTATCGTCAGGCTGAAAGGCCGCCCAAATTTCTTCAAAGGAAAGCGTATAAGTGCCGAGACGAATACTCAACCCAAAGAGTAGTACCATCAGACTCAGCGTGACGACATAAAAGCCGATAGCGCGAAAAGATACATGAGAAGCTCGCATTAGTGTCTTCCTCTGGCAAATAATACAAAGACTGGCGCACCGATTAAGGCAAGCACCGCACCGGCAGGCACTTCACTAGGGAAGTTGACCGCACGGGCAATGGTATCTGCAGCGAGCATTAAAATTGCGCCGAGTAACATCGCCATAGGGAGCGATTTTCGCAAGTCATAACCAATCCAATAGCGGGCAAGGTGGGGCACGAGTAAGCCAATAAAGGCAACTGGGCCAGCAACACTCACGCTTGAACCTACAATCAATAACGCCATGATGTTAGCGTACCAACGTAAACGGAAGAGGTTGATGCCTAGCGAACGAGCGGATTCATCGCTTAAATTGAGTAAATTCAAACGACTAGCAAAGAATAGACAGAAAAGTGCGGTTAAAATGAAGAACGGAAATAACGTTAATAATTCATTCCAACGAGCATGTGCAATGCCGCCAGCTAGCCAACTCATAATACCGAAGGCATGATCTTCCGCAATAATGAGCACCAATTTCGTGAGCGCGGCACAAAGTAGTGATACGGCAATCCCCGCTAAAATCACTCGGCTACGATCTCCACTATTATCTTTCCAACCATTGCTGATTAGCATCACCACAAACCAACTCAAACCTCCACCGATACTAGCCACTAAGGCAATGCTATAACCAGAAAGAATCAAGGGGCTAAACGCACTGGCGGTTACCATCGCAAGACTAGCGCCTGAGTTCACACTGAGTAGCGTAGGCGAAGCAAGTGGATTGCGCGTAATGGTTTGTAGCAACGCTCCTGCCACCGCAAGATTGGCGCCTAAAATCATGCCAACTAATGCGCGCGGTAGGCGTAAATCGGTTACCGTAATTTTGGCAATTTCATCGCCATCGGGGAGGAACGCTTGTAACGCTACAAGCGGTCGAATCTCGATGGGATAATACAAAAACAGGCTTCCCCATAATAGGAAAGCCAGAATGATAAGGGGAAATCCCCAACGGAAAGCAGACTTCATCATTATTTTTGCTTCACGAAATCTTCAATTTGTTTTGCCATAATTTTGCTTGCTTCTAAACCGCGACCACGCGCCCACATGTCGGAGTCAACACTGTAAACATGGTTCGCTGTTACCGCAGGAATGGCTTTCCAAAGTGGCTCAGCTTCCCATTTGCGCGCAATACTTTCATCACGATAATGGGCAATGAACAAGTATTCCGGTTTTTCCATTACTAATTGTTCAAGGTTGATTTCTACGAAAGCTTGATCACTATTGAGTTTAGTTGGGGCAAAACCTAATGTCGTTAAGAAACTACCCACATAGCCATTGTCATTTTGGATATTAAATTTATCTTCTCGGGAAGTACCAAATGAGGCTTTTTTGCCTTGCACACCTAAATTTTTTGCGATGTTGGCAATGTAATCATTATGCTCATTGATCTTCGCTTTCATTTCGCTACTTTTACCGACTAAATCACCAATTTTTTGCGCGGTTTCAAGATTTTCTTGATAACTTTCATGACGAGAATCGAACATCACCGTTGGCGCGATTTTTTTCAATTCTTCAAATACTGCAGTATGGCGAGATGGATCAGCAATAATTAAATCGGGTTTGAGAGAAGCTATTACTTCAAGGCTTGGCTGAGAACGCGTGCCAACGGATTGCCATGCAGCAATTTTTTCACGCACTTGTGGCAGAATACGATCAACTTTGTTATCGTCGGCCACACCTACTGGGCTTACACCGACTTGGGCTAGCGCATCCACAAAAGAATATTCCAACGCCACAACACGGCTTGGGGTTTTATCAAGGGTAAATTCACCTTTTGCATCTTTAACCGTCACGGCACTAGCAAATGCAGACGCCATTAATAATGCAGAAGCTAAAGTGGTTTTTAATAATTTTTTCATGTTGTGTCCTCAATAATAAAAAGCGTTTGGATTATACATTAAAACAATGTTATTGAAAATAGTTATATTTTAGCTATTTGGTCGGATTTCTCTATTTCGCCCGCATCCTAGCAAGCAAACTGACGGCAACAATAATGACTAACGAACCAATCCAGAAATTCAGACTAGGTACGTTATCCCAGAAGAGCCAGTCACAGATGCTGGAGAAAATGACACCGGTAAAGGAAAAAGGCGTGATGACATTTGCAGGCGCATATTTAAAGGCGCGAGTGAGTAATAATTGGAAAATAAGACCGAATCCGCCCACCAAAAGCAGTAATGTAAATCCATGTAATGTTGGCATTTTCCACTGCGCGATGAAAAAGAGTGGCAATAAAATAGAACCTAATAAGTGGAAGTAAAACACGATATTTTTAGGCGAATTGTGTTTATTGAGCTCTTGTAAGCTGATAAATGCCATCGCAGCGAAGACTGCCGCACCCAAAGCATAGCCTACATGGAGAGGATTGATATTCATTGAGCCGTTGGTCAGCATAATGATGGATACACCAATAAAACCCATAAAACTGCAAGCTAATACTTTTAATGGTGTTCTGACTTTAAAGAAAAACAGCAATAAAGGCACAAAAAGTGTGGACGTATTCATCAATAAAACCGCAATGGAAATCGGTAAATATTTAATAGCGTAGAAGGTTAATAACATACTGGCTATGCCGGCGAGGTTACGCAAAACGAGAAACTTCCATTGGGACATATCGACTTTGAAATCTCCATCTTTAATTAAAAAGGGTAAGAGAAACACAAAACCAATAAAGAAGCGGGAAAATAAAATTTCACTGGACGGTAATTCATCAGAGGCGTATTTTACAAAGACGCCCATTAAGGCAATGCTGATGTAAGCTAACACCATATAAACAACAGCTTTTTGATAATTATTGCGGAGATGTATGTTTGGCATAAGGGTTCCTTGCACAAAGTGCGGTAAAAAATTGCCTTATTTTGTAAGAAAATGGGCTTGTCTTCGTCTAATGAAATGTAATCTTAAGATATTTTCTATAATAAGGAAAGAAAATGAAATATACAAAAACATTTCTCATATTGACCGCACTTTTTGGCGGTTTGCAAAGTAGTTTAACGTATGCTGATCACACAGAATCATCAAAGGAGCAAAAAATGACAATGGAAAGTAAACAAGAACAACAAATTATTTATCTTGCTGGTGGCTGCTTTTGGGGATTAGAAGCTTATATGGAACGCATTCAAGGCGTGACTGATGCCGTTTCTGGCTATGCCAATGGAAAAGGCGATACCACGAATTATCAATTATTGCATGCAACAGATCATGCAGAAACGGTGAAAGTCACTTACGATCCAAATAAAATTTCGTTAGATAAATTGCTGCAATATTATTTCCGTGTTATCGACCCAACCAGTATCAATAAGCAAGGCAATGATCGTGGCAGACAATATCGCACGGGCATTTATTATCAAAACGAACAAGATAAAGCCGTTATTGAAGCGGCATTGAAAACTTTACAAAGTAAATATCAAGAACCGATTCAAATTGAAGTGGAACCGCTGAAAAATTATGTAGAGGCGGAAGAGTATCATCAGGATTATCTCAAGAAAAACCCGAATGGCTATTGTCATATCGACATCAAAAAAGCCGATGAGCCATTAATTGATGATAAAAAATACCCAAAACCAAGTGATACAGAATTAAAGCAAAAATTGACAGCACTTCAATATGATGTGACGCAAGGCAAACATACAGAACGTTCTTTTAGTAACGAATATTGGGATAATTTCGCGCCTGGTATTTATGTGGATATCACCACGGGAGAACCGTTATTTTCTTCCAAAGATAAGTTTGAATCCGGTTGTGGTTGGCCAAGTTTTACCAAACCGATTGCCGCTGAAGTGGCGGAGTATCAAAGAGATAATAGCTTTAATATGACTCGTATTGAGGTGTTAAGTCGCAGTGGTCATGCCCATTTAGGCCATGTGTTTGATGATGGTCCGCGTGATAAAGGTGGTTTGCGTTATTGCATTAACAGCGCATCGATTAAGTTTATTCCATTAGATGAAATGGAAAAACAAGGCTATGGCGATTTGATTCCCTTTGTGAAATAAGAGGAAAAAATGAGAAAAATATTGACCGCACTTTTATTGTTTTTGAGTCCATTGAGTTTTGCACAAGAGAAAGTGTCTTTGGCTGATGTTCCCTTGAAAACGTTGGATAATCAAACCGTCACCTTATCACAATATCAAGACAAACCGCTTTATATCAAAATGTGGGCATCTTGGTGTCCAATTTGCTTAGCTGGCTTAGCGGAAATTGATGATCTTAGTGCAGAAAAGAATCTTGATTTTAATGTGATTACGATTGCCTCACCAGGACAAAAGAACGAACAAAATAGCTCAAAATTTATCAATTGGTATAAAGGCTTGGACTATAAAAATATCACCGTATTATTGGATGAAAATGGTGAAATCATTAAACGAGCCAATGTATTAGGCTATCCGTTTAATTTGTTATTGGATAAGGACTTAAATCTTATCAAAGCACAACCAGGACATTTGAATTCAGATCAAGTAAAACAATTTGTGAAGGAATAAAAAAGTGCGGTCATTTTTGACCGCATTTTTAATATTGTAATATTGGCTTGATTATGCAAATGCCTGTAATTCAGGGTTGATTGGGGTTTCAGCGATGTTATTCACATAGTTACATAATGTGGCGAGGCTGACACCTAAAATCACATCAATAGCATTTTCTTGGGTATAACCTGCATCAAAGAACGCTTTAAGTTGTGCCTCCGTTAATTTTGCTTTTTGCAAAATAACAGCAAGGGTGAAACGCGCTAAAGTATCGAGTTTTTTATCACTTTCAATACGAGCAGTTGCACGAATTTGGTTTACAAGTTCTTCTTCTAGTTTTAACACTTTTAAGGCGATTTTCGTGTGTCCCGCTACACAGAAACCACAGCCATTGACTACTGCAGCGGTAATTTGCACCACTTCACGTTCTGTTGCCGTTAAGCTGTTACGACCATTAATGCCACCGACTATGCGATAAGTTTCAAGTGCAGTAGGGGCATTCGCAAGAACACCAATTAAATTTGGAATAAACCCATTGGCATTTTGTACGGCTTTTAAAGCTTCTTGTGCTGCTTCAGGGGCTGATTCAATGGTGTGAATTTTAAATTGAGACATAAACTACTCCTAAGGGATAAATCATAAATTTCCGCTTGATAATACCTGTCTAAATTTAGTAAGAAAAAGAAGAAAAGCTTATTTCATATAGCCAAAAGTTATGATTATTTTGGTGTCGCTAGGCTAAATGCGTTTTGACGACAGACAGTAATCTCTCCAACTCTTTTTTGCCTTTTTCGGAAAGCACTTTGTTGTCTCGCAGCATTTGAGTAGCACGAGCCTCAATAAAGCGGAGGTAGTCGCTGTTTTGGGTTGCTTGGAATTGCTTTTCGGCTAATTGCATTTCTGTGAAATCTTTATTGGTTTGAGCAATCAGCATTTTTTGCCCGATTAATACGATTAGTGCAGCAATTAAGGCGATGACGGCACCATAGCCATTAGTGGGGTAATAAAGAATGCCCGCCAGAATAAAAAGTGCGGTCACTAAATTGGATGAATTTTTAATATAGCCTTCAGCCGGTGGTGGCTTAATGAGATCTTTCAGGTTCATAGGATTTATATGTCATGCTAAAAATTTGCCTTCCCTCAAGTGAAAGAGGGAAGGCAATATCATAATGTATTAGGCTAATACACCAAAATGATAGCCTAAAATACCTACGCCGAATAGGGCGAAGATGATGTACATAGCGTTGATTTTTTTACGTAATAAATACATACATAAGAAGGTTAAACCTAACGCTGCAAGGCCAGGGAGAAGGTCATTTAACACGCTTTGCACAGTGGTAACCACTTCTTCGCCCATTTGGTTTTTATAGCGAGAAAGTTCTAATGGAATGTTGATACTCGTCCATTTCGATACCAGTGAGCCCATGACAAAGAGACCGAGGATAGACGCCCCCTGCGTCAATTTTTGTAAGCGGCCACCGCCCATATCGTTAACGATGGTGGTGCCTTTTTCATAACCATATTTAAAGCCATACCAACGAGTTAACCCACGGCAAAGGTTAATACCGATGAAGAAAAGCAATGGCCCTAAAAGGTTACCGGTAATCGCTAAGCCCGCACCAAGTGCCGCTAGTACAGGACGTAATGTTCCCCAGAAAATTGGGTCACCCACACCGGCTAATGGTCCCATTAAACCGACTTTCACCCCGCTGATTGCTGAGTCATCAATATCGTTGCCATTCGCGCGTTCTTGTTCCATCGCGGCGGTTACACCGATGATAGATGAGGCTACCCAAGGCTGGGTGTTGAAGAATTCTAAGTGGCGTTTTAATGCAGCCGCTTGATCTTCTTTTTTGCTGTAAAGACGTTTAATGGCTGGGGTCATCGATACACAGAAACCCATTGCTTGCATACGTTCAAAGTTGAAGGAACCTAGCAAGAAAGTTGAACGCCAGTAAGTGCTACGAATATCGCCTTTTGTTAATGATTTTTTAGTTTGTTCAGTCATAATTTCTTCCTTATAGTCCTTCAAGTTCATCATCAGCTAATTCACGTTTTGCAACTGCTTGTGGAGTAGTAGATTGATGGAAACGTGGGTTTAATTGAATGTAAATCATCGCTAAGCATGTGCCCAAAATACCCAGACCGACAAGGTTGTAATTGGTGAAAGAGGCGATTACAAAACCTAGGAAGAAAAATGGCATTAACGCACCTGCACGCATCATATTGATTACCATTGCATAACCGACAACCACGATAAAACCACCTGCGATTTGTAAACCGCGAGTGACCACTTCTGGAATGGCATTCAATGCTTCAGTCACCGTATCTGTACCGGCCACTAACGCAACGAAGAAGGTTGGAATTGCCACACGTAATGCTTGTAATGCAAGACCGCTGAAGTGACAGAATTCAATGCCACGGAAGTTCGCTTTTGCGGCAAAATCATCGGCTTTGTGTTGAAGGAAGATGGTTAAAGTACGAACGAAGATCGTTAATACTTGACCTGCTGCCGCTACTGGAATCGCAATCGCTAATGCGCTCCCTTTATCTTGGCCGCCTTTGATGACGAGGATAGTTGCAATCACACTGGCTAATGCTGCATCCGGTGCCATTGCCGCACCGACGTTCATCCAGCCTAATGCCACTAATTCAAGGGTACCACCGACAATAATACCGGTTTCTAAATCACCTAATACTAAGCCGATTAGGGTACAAGCAACTAAAGGACGATGAGTTTGACGTTCGTCCAATACACTCCCCATACCGCAAATGGCGGCAACGAGTGTGACTAAAATAATTTCCATTGTTGTCATAATGAATTGTCCTCGTAATTAAAATTGAATCGCGTCAAGCTCTTTGTGCGTGAGCATTGATTTCGGGCTGCTCGCCACTTGTTGTAAGCTTAATTCCACGCCTTTATCTAAAAGCTGTTTAAATGCCGCCACATCAGTTGGGTTAACGGCAACTGCTTGGGAAAGCATCTTATCGCCTTCACGGAACGTCATACCACCCACGTTAACTTTATCAATTTTTACGCCACCCTCGATTAAGCGCACGATATCTGTTGGGTTGGTTACCAACCAAAGAATGTTTTTGCCCGCATATTTCGGGTTGTGATACACCTTAATGGCTTTGTCCACAGGAATCACATAAGCTTTCAAATGTTCAGGGGCGATTTGGAGTAATAAATCACGACGAAGGGCATCATTCGCCACATCATCATTTATCGCAAAAATCGCTTCACATTTCACTGCTTTCGCCCAAGAGGTCGCTACTTGACCATGGATTAAACGGCTATCAATACGCAATAAGGAAATGTTCATATTGCCAGAAAGTGCGGTTGGATTTGGAGCGGTTTTTGGTGCTTCAGCTGGTTTAGCAGCTGGCGTTGGAGTAGGCTTGCTTTCTTTAGGTTGACGGAAGGATTTCACAGCAGCGACCCCGACTTCTTTCGCGGTTTCTACCAATTCATCTAAGCTGGCGCCATCTTTGGCATCAAGTACTTCAAGCAACATCGGTAGATTAATGCCGGTGACGATATCGGTATTATCCCTTTCACTGGCCACTCGGCTTGCCGCGTTATAGGGGCTACCACCAAATAAATCGACCAGAAAGAGCACCGGTTCATTTTCAGGCAGCGTGGCAATAATCGCATTGTATTTCTCGATTAAATGCTCACCGCCTTCACCCGGTAAGAAAGTCACGACATGGCAGTTTTCATCTTCGCCATACACCATAGCGGCGGAATTGACGATTTCTTCAGAAAACTTACCGTGCGTTGCAACGATAATGTGGGTCATGGATATTCCTCCCATTGAGTTGATAAAATCAGTCTATTTTGCTTTCAATACGCACTGCGCAAACGATTGCTCCGAATGGAGTTTAGTGTATGGATTTGAAGGTTAGCGTCAAATAAAGAATAGTCAAATAGTGATCAAGATCAAATAAACAGGTAAGATGACTTACAACTTTTGAGGTATTTGTGAATTAAGTGCAAAGTGCGGTTGATTTTGGGACGATTTTTGCCGAATAGAAAGCATTTCACGGCAAATTAGAAAAGGTTAAAATAAACTAAATTTTATGTTGGGAGTCTCGATGTTTTTTGTTTATCTCATCGTCGCTTTAGCGGCAGGCGTAGCACTCGCCACGCAATCAGCCATTAATACACAATTAGCGAAAGCCATGAGTGGCGAAGCGGTGATTGCTACCTTTATTTCTTTTGCGGTAGGCACGATTTTTCTCTTTTTTATCGCATTGGCTAAAACTGATTTATGGGGCAATCTATCCACGCTCCCATCACAACCTTGGTGGAAATTAATTGGTGGGGTACTTGGTGCTATCGTCGTCTTCACAACGGTTCTACTTGCGCCGAAATTAGGCATCACCGCGATGTTATTTTTTATCATTATCGGACAATTAATTATGGCAACAACCATCGATCATTTTGGTCTTATCGGTATGCCGATCCGAGAAGTGAATATCACAAAATTCATCGGATTAATTATTGTCGCCTTTGGATTAGTATTTTATTTCTTTGGAGATAAGTTGGTTGAGCTATTTGGGGCGAGATAGGATAGAATACGCCTCTATTTATTGATTAATCGCGTAATTGGGAAAACTATGCGAAAGCGTTGCCTGTGGGTGTTGATTATTTTGTTGCTGTTGATCGTAATAAGCATTGGCTTATTACGCGTTTTTGCGACCCCGAAACGTGTAGCGCAACTTACCAATCATTTTTTAGCACCGCATTATCACATTGAATTAGCTGATGACTGGCAATGGGAAACAACAGGTTTAACGCTGCCAGAACTAAAAGTGAAAACAGATCAATGTACCCTCGTAAACCTCAATGATGCGCAACTCACTTGGTGGAATACGCATAGTCTTGATGTTGAAAAGGCTAGCTTGAATTATGATTGTTTAACCCATTTACCCAGTGATAATGCTGAAAAAACACCGCCAAATTTGACCGCACTTTGGGCAGCATTGCCTATTTCTCATGTTAACGTCAAACACTTTCAATTAACGAATACCGAAGCCTTGACACAAGGGGCTTTAAAACCTTTCTTATCGGCTGATTGGGCGTTAGACGCAAACTATAACGGCAACCAATTAGCACTCGACGCTCAAGCAAATAATGACGGGCTTGAGCTTCATCACCAATCGACTGTCACGCCACAAGACGGCATTTTCCAATGGGCGGGCAGTACCGACATCAAACAAGCAGACGATAAGACCTACGATCTTCATTTCTCTGCGAATTTTGATCCTGATCTTTCTCAACTCCCTCAACAAGGCAATGTTTTACTCAACTGGAATAACCCTGATTTCGCTGTGACAAAAGGCGAGGCAAAAGTCTCTTGGCAAGGGGCGGACGGTCAGTTAAACGCCCAAGATTTAACAGCAAATTCGCCGTTGTTGGATGTGCCTTTCGTGTTCACCAAAGATGGCTTGGATATTTCGTGGGGGAAATTTTATTGGACCTTTGATAGCTATCAACCAATCAAAGGTTTCCTTGGGTTATCTATTCACCGTGCTGCTGAAGGCTTATTGCCATTAAGCATTGATATGAACGTGATCTTGCAAACCTTTGGTGAAATGGGCAAAGGGGAGATTGTGATTTCAGGCAAAAATGGTGAAATCGGCGGTGGCGATGACAATAACGAATTGGATTTTGAGCTGAAAACACGCGGGGATTTGCGTTATAACGCGACCGTGGCACAAACCAATTTAACCTATCATCTCGGCGGGCTCTTCACCCATCCAGTGGTGTATTTTTACCCGGGTTCCGTCTTTAAAATGGATACCGTTCAGCCAGATACCAAGTTGCACGTTCGTTTACCGTTAGATGACATTATTATTGGTCGTTATGGTTTGGAAGGTCGTTTGCTCGCAACATTAACGGGCACGACACCACAGTTTGAAAATCTCGATTTAAAATTAGACGGAAACGCCCATGAGTTTATTGCCGGTATTAAAACTGTGTTTGATTTGCGGGATGAAGAACATAAGTTGCAGTCTGTAGAAAAACAAGCGACAAACCGTTGGGATTGGACAATCAATGGCAGTGCAAACTGGAAATCCTTAAATACGCCAGTCAAAATGGAAGGGAAAGGATTTTGGGAAGCGGATCATATTGAATTAAATCAACTTTCTGCTCACTCCAAAGAAGTCAAAATGAAAGAGGTAAAAATGGCACCACTTTCATTGGAGCTTAAAGATCGACTCCGCTGGGATTATGAAGAAGAGCATATTCGAGGTTTGTTGCAAGCGAAAACAGATTGGATTGAACTGGCTTATGGCGGTCGTTTTGTTTCGCCTGTTTTCGGTTTAGGTATTGATGGTAAGAGTATCAGTAACTTCAATTTTGCAGGTGATTTAAAGGCTGGTTCGCTTGGGCCTTTAGATGTCTTGGGTGTATATCAAAATACTGCACTTTTAGGCAAAATCAGCTGGAAAGAACAATCTGCAAAAGTATTCCAATCACTTTTCCCTCAACAATGGAATTGGTTAATTCATGAGGGCAGCATTAAAGGACAAAGTGAATTCGCAATCAATGGCAATGGCGTGAAGATGAAGGGGGAGCTGAATCTTAAAAATGGCAAAATCACTATGCCAGATGGCGAGATTTATGGCTTGAATATTTATTTCCCAATGAATTATGAAAACTCGGCATTGCAAGTGGCTTTGGGTAAACCAATCCATATTTCGACTCACAATATTCGCTATGGTGCGCTTTCCGTCGCAAATGGAGAATTGGATTTGTTTGGGCGTTATCCGAATACCATGAAAAATCCGCTTACTTTGAGAAATGTGAAACTTTCCTTATTTGATGGCGTATTGACGGTGCCTCAGCTCAGTTTTCCACAAAGTAAAATGGCGACACTTTCTTTTACTAATATTGATTTAGCCCAAGTGTTAGCCTTGGCACAATATAACCAAGTAACCTTAACTGGCCGCGCCAATGCGACCCTGCCATTTTGGCTCGGGCATAAGGAATGTTTGATTTGTAATGGTACATTGGAACAAGTGGGGAATGTGTCCATCAAATTAACCGATGAAATGGTGAAAGGACTGAAAAAAGGCGGTTGGACAGAAAATATCTTGGTGGATTTATTAAAAGAAATGGAACTGCAAAATTCCCATGCGGCGGTGACGCTCGATCCTAAAGGGCAAATGACATTGCGTGCGAGTATTAGCGGATTTAATCCAACTAAGCGAACCAATAATCCGATAACGTTAAATTATACGCACCAAGAAAATATGTTTGAATTGTGGAATATGATTGACTACGGCTCGCAATTTGAACAAAATCTGCAATATAAACTTTATAAGCAATTAGACAAGACAAATGATAAAACACCTTAAATTTCAACCGCACTTTTTTATTTTTGCGGCAATGTTTACACTTACAGCTTGCACACCAACCATTCAATTGGATACACCAAAGGAAGGCATCACCATTAATATGAATGTGGTAGTAGATCACAATATTAAAGTGGAAATGGATGAGAAATCTCAAAAAGCTGTGGGTGAGGTAGAGCCTGCGAAGAAATAATTGAATAAATTGAAAAAGCTATCTGAATGTTAAATTTCAGATGGCTTTTTTTTAAAGTGCGGTTAGATTTTAAAGCGTTTTTAATTGACAAACTTGTTTGTTAATCATAAATAAGTGACAATGCAATTTATCAATCAAAATAAACAAAAAATGACAAAACGATAAAATCGTAAAGGAATATGCAATGAGAAAACTAATACTGGTATTGTTTGGTTTAACTGCTTTAAATACCTATGCCGATGTGACTCAAGGCGCTTTGCAGAATAACCCTGCTTTATGTGCTTATGGTCACAATCCGAATTGTGGTGGAAATGCTGGAGGTTACACTCCCCAAGTACGCGTAGAACATATTACAATTAATCATCCTCCTAAATTTGGAGCTTTAGCTTACAGTACTAAAAAAGCTATCCTTGCTGGTGCTATAGATCAGAATTCACAATCTGAAGCAGAACGAGTAGCACTAGAATCTTGTAGACAAGAAAGTGGTAGTAAAGACTGTAAAGTTATGATAGGAGTTCGAAATGGCTGTGTTGCTGCAGCAGAAGGAAGATTAGTCCGTAATGGTTTTATAACGACTCCGGCTGCTTCCGCTACAGCTGAGGAAACAGAAGCTAAAGCTCTAGCACTATGCAAAGCTAAAGGTGCAAAAGACTGTAAAATTATAGCCCACGCAGGTTGCTCTTTCCCCTATTAACATCTCTCTTCCAAAGGCCGTCTGAAAGTTATTTTTCAGACGGCTTTTTTCTTTTAAAGTGCGGTCAGATTTTACAAAAATTTTACTTAAAATTTACTTCATTTACAGTTTATTATCTTTATATTTAGGCGTATGATGACTATTAGTTTTACATAACCCCTAAATTTATTTAGGTAAATATATTATTTCTATTTAATAGGAGATTGAATGATGAAAAAATTATTCACAGCAGTACTTTCTGCGGCAGCGATTGCTGTACCTTTTTTTGCTTCTGCGAATACTGCGCCACAAACAGAACAAAGTGCAGTACAACCGGAAAAAGCAAAAGGCGTTTGGATTGATGTACGTTCAGCCGAGGAATTTAACGCAGGTCATTTACAAGATGCGGTGAATATTCCTCACGATAAAATCGTTGAAGGTGTTAAAGCAATTGGCTCAGATAAAGATGCACCGATCAATCTTTACTGTCGTAGTGGTCGCCGTGCCGAGGCCGCACTCACTGAGTTGAAAAATGCAGGCTATACCAATGTAATCAACCATGGCGGTTATGAAGATTTGGTTAAAAAAGGTTTGAAATAAACAACATATTATTTAAAGCAAAGATCCCCTAGATTCAGAATTTAGGGGATTTTTATTATAAAGTGCGGGCAGATTTTCGTTTGCTACTTCCTATTTTTTTAGTGCATATCATCTAGGCTACTGGCGAATGTCCATAGATAATAAGTAATTACAGTATAAATATGCCCTACGTTTGGGCTTTATTTTAGAGTTAAAACCTTGTTTAAAATATAAGCGTTCATTGACCTGTACATAAAGTAGCAACAGCAAGTCAAATCTCACCACAATCAGAAATTGCAATGAACCTGAGAAAAATCAAATCAACAGCAATATCAACGTATGACAAAATCCAATATTGAAATTTAGTCTAAATTTTACTATCAATTTTTTCCCCAATCGTATTCATATATGCCTGTAAATCAATAGCTGGCACTGTTCCGATTGCTTGTTGCAAATAACGAGTTAATTGCATAAAGAAAGTGATTAATGAATTTTCAGGCCGACTAAATACCAATGATTGAAAAGTTCGCTTCTGATAATAATCGTGAATGCATTTTTTAAAATTGACTTTCTCATTTACATCCTCTTCAACATCATACTGAACAAAGAAACTACCATAATCAACAATACAGCCCAAATCAATCCCCTCTAAATCAGTTAAAGAGTTGATATGCTTCTCAATGGTATCATTATTATTATGTGTGAAAGAATTGGTGGTGGTTAAAATACCACCAATAATCTTTGTCAATGGGCGGGGAGATAACTTTTGTCCAGAATTAATCATAGATGTTGATGTGCGGTCTAGTCTTCTAACACTGGCAATTTTTTGGCCTGCGTACTGAATATAATTAATATCGCCAACCGTTCCCTGAATATCAGGTTTGACTTCAAAAACAGCATAAACCCCTTCAGCAGGAATGTATTTAAAGCCATTTTGATTAAAAATAAATGGTGTAAACCAATTATCATAAATGACAATATCAATTTGATCACTGGTATTCCCATGATAATCAATCACAATTGCTTTATCTACGCTATAACGATTTGGCAAATAATTTTGCAACCATTCAAGCCAAGCATTTTCTAAGGCATCGCCTTTTGAACCTGGATGATGAATAAATTCACGATTGGTACTTAATTGGCTTTGCATTTGCCCTTGCATACCACGAAACAAGGCTGATAAATCAACATGATTCATAAACAATTAACCTACCTTTATCAAAAATAAAGAAATTAAAATCCAACAATTTATTGTTAGAAATACTTAAAATAAGCAAAACAGGATTATTCAGCTGAACTGTATTACAAGAAGCAATATCATTCATTGCTTTCAAATCTGTTAAACTATACCACGCTGATGCATTGGGATGACTATGCCATTCACCTATATAATATAAACCAGTTTCTTGAAATATCTTTTCAAAATCATGAATTTTTACATTTAATTTACGCCTAAATTCTACTGGCGAGCTGGTGTATTTATCAACCAATAAAAAATCTTTAACATACAATTTGGTAAAATCATCAGAATAATAACCCAACAAAAATCCACCATATTCGTTTGGATAATGATGAATTGCGGTCTTCGTCATCAGTTTAATAAGTGGGCATTCAATACATAATTGAAGATTTTTATATTTTTTAATAATCATTAAAACCTCTCAACCTTTAAATTGAGATTGTCATCATATTGAATAGTAAAATTTTGATAATTATTCTCTTGAATCATTAAGTTAATTGTTTTTAATGATAGTTGAACCATAATGGAAATATCATTATACGATGCTTTAAAAGTTGGGTTCCAACAGCCAATAGGATTATATAAATCCAAAGTATCATTCTCTAAAATATTATCAAACTGATGTCTAACAAAGCGGTAATGATTGGGTGAAACACCACATACCAATGCTTTTGCGTGATTTGTTATAGATAAATTCAATATAGTGCTGGTTAAATTTAACTTGCCTGTAAGATACATTAAATCATCATCGGTAGAACAATCAAAAATATAATCAAATTCTGAAAATTGCTCTGATAAAAAATTAAGGTATTCTGATGGAAGATCAAATTTAATATATTCTGTTGCCAAATGACGAATAGAACTCAACTCAACAAAAGGAGATATACGCCATAAAATACCTGCTAATTCATCTGTTTTATTGGTATAAGGTGGAAGAAAGTTATATTCTGAACGGCAAATATTCTCTGGTTCTTTAACATCATAATCAGCAATGGTAATATTCTTACAACCACCACGCACAAGTGTCTTAGCAACTTGACTTCCAATCGCTCCTAGCCCAATAATAAGCACTTTTTTATCAGTTAGATTTGGATGAAACGCACCTCGTCCGAAAAAATAATGATAGGATGAATTTTTTGAAATAACCCAGTTTATTTTCTTATCGCAAAGTTCATACATTCCTTGCGTATTTTTGAAAAATTGGTCTTTCAAATCAATCATCGCAACTTGCCAGTGAATGTTCTGATTTTTTGTATTATATCCAATAAAAATAGGTATAAATTCTTGTTTAATGGAAAAAGAAATTTTCCAAAGCTCACTTAACATTTCTTGGTTAAATAAGGATTTAAATTCTTGCCAATTTGAAAATGAAAATCTGTCATAAATTGAGGGTTTATCTTCAATAAAGATATAAATTCCTAATAAGTTGTTTTCCTTGCTTGAGTAAAACGATGACCATTGGCAATTTTTATTGGTAATATTATGTGTAAAGGATTGCACTAAATAATTGTGCATATCCTTATCATGATATTTTGATTTTGTTAAGTAAGTATTGGTAACAATACCAATCTCATTTTGAGAAAATGATTCATCAACATCAGTAAACTGAAAGGAAAAATATGCTCCATTATAGCTATGATTTGGAGTAATTAGATGCTCATAATGCTCATCTTTTTCTTGATGAATAATATATTGAACAATCCATTTTTTGATTGCCTGGAAATCTTGCTGTAATTTCTTCTCAAAAATAACGCAATGCTGATTATGAAAGCAAATAGCATTATCAGCCATCACATGGCTGAATTTTTTATATTCATCATTTTTTAGATAAAAGCGAATGGATTCACTATCGCTAATTTTTAATGGGTAGGCTTGGTAGATAATGACATGAAAATCAATTGAGTTGTCTAATTCTTCAAAATCAAAAGTAATATCAAAACTTACCTGCTCTTGCGAAAATGAAAGAGCAGATAAATTCTTAATATATGGAATAGATTGAATAGTTTGCTCTAATTCAATTTGAGAAAATTTCATATCAACCAAATCTTTGTGAAATTGGAGGTGTTGAAACTAATACCGAACTTTTAAGCCCATAAGCCTTATTCCCATCGTTATTATTTTCAGCAAATTTTCCATTTAATGGAAGATAAAACTCTATTTGTTTTTCATTTAATTCTATTTGTACTAGCATAGATTCCAATCTAGAAATTAGCGTTCTTTTTTCTATACTATCTAAGGATTGCGCCAAATCATTATTGCTATTGCCAGGATCTTTAAGTGTAAAATTTTCGCTTTGAATATTATCAATAATATAATTTAAAACGGTTTTAAATTGTTCCCATAAGTTACCCTGTGGAGATGATTTTTCATAAGCCTTAATTACCAATAGTTCAATAAAAAAAGACTTGTATTTATATTGATGACAAGCTTTCCAAATTTTTAGCAAACGAATAACTTTTCTTTCATTTTCTTTGGCTTTAATGTGTTCAATTTGAGCATGAATATTGGTTTTAAGATAACCATCATTTTGTGTTTTATGTAGATTTAAATCCTTATGTTCTGAAAAAGAATCTAGACTGGTCTCTCTCGCAGGAACAACATCAATATTAATTTCATCTTCTTCATCAAAAGTTAAACCGATAGAAACCCCTTGTTTCTTTACAGTAGTTTCATCTTTATACTTTTCTGTTAGTTTTTCCAAAACATCTTCAAACATGTCTTCTAATGTTGAAAAAGCATTGCGTTTAAATGGTACAACCAAGTCCAAATCAAACTTAGTATTGATGGCTGTGTGTTTTTTATACGAGCCAGAATTAAATGGCTCATAAATTTTGCTACCGTATTGTTCATTTAAAAATTGCTTAATCTCTTCTCGTTTAGTGCGATATGTGTTGATTAGCTCTTCAATATGTTTCATTCTGTAACTTTCTAGTACAGAATTTAAGTAATCGCTTTTGTAGTCTGCCATAGTCAATCCCCATAAAATTTTCACAGATTATTTTTAGTTATGATGAGCCTAAAATAGTTTTATTTTACTACATTGGAGTGATTTATGAGATTTCAAGTCTTAACTGATAGTAAAATAATTTTGACATAAAATATATACTCTTAAATTATGTTTAGCCATAAAATGCTCAATTTTCCCAAATAACAATAGTCTCTTATAACCTCCTTCTGAGAAGGAGGATGAATTAGTAATAAATATAAAAAAAGAGACCTTTCAATGAAAGGTCTCTCTTCGTATAGATAATCTTGTATTAATACAATTTAGAACGGAATGTTGTCATCAAATGCGTCCATTGGTGGCTCAGCTTGTGGTGCTGGTGCAGATTGTGCTGGACGAGATTGATAGCTTGGTTGTGTTGCTGATTGTGCAGGTGCATAACCGCCCATCTCTTGATTACGACCACCTAACATTTGTAAGTTATCACCTTGGATTTCAGTGGTGTAACGATCTTGGCCGTTGTTATCTTGCCATTTGCGGGTTTTTAAACGACCTTCAACATAAACTTGTGAACCTTTGCGTAAGTATTGACCCGCTATTTCCGCTAAACGACGATATAACACGATGCGGTGCCATTCTGTCACTTCACGACGTTCGCCCGTGTTTTTATCTGTCCAGCTTTCACTTGTTGCCACGCTGATATTGGCTACCGCTTCGCCATTTGGCATCGTGCGGATTTCAGGATCATTACCTAAATTACCCACGATGATTACTTTATTAATACCTGCCATAGAATCCTCTATATTTTAGAAATAAGGTGAAAAATTTTGGCTATTTTGCCTTAAAAGAAACAAAAGATCCATAAAAATTAACTGGATATTTGCACAGATATTGAAATATGCGATAATGGTCGCAATTTTTGAATTTATTTTCTTAAGGCAATCGCTTTTTTTATGGATACTATCGACATTCGTGGGGCAAGAACCCACAACCTCAAAAACATCAATTTAACCATTCCGCGCGATAAATTAATTGTGATTACAGGCTTGTCCGGTTCGGGCAAATCTTCTTTAGCATTTGATACGCTTTATGCGGAAGGGCAGCGCCGTTATGTGGAATCGCTTTCTGCTTACGCGCGTCAGTTCCTTTCTTTGATGGAAAAACCAGATGTGGATTCGATTGAGGGGTTGTCGCCGGCGATTTCTATTGAACAAAAATCCACTTCTCATAACCCACGTTCAACCGTGGGCACTATCACCGAAATTTATGATTACCTGCGTTTGTTGTTTGCTCGCGTAGGGGAGCCGCGTTGTCCTGATCATGATGTGCCATTAACGGCACAAACCATCAGCCAAATGGTGGATAAAGTTTTAAGTCTGCCAGAAGAAAGCAAAATGATGTTGCTTGCACCTGTGGTGAAAAACCGTAAAGGTGAGCACGTTAAGCTGTTAGATAGCTTGGCGGCACAAGGTTATATTCGTGCCAGAATTGATGGTGAAATCTGTGATTTATCTGATCCGCCAGAGCTCGCTTTACAGAAAAAACATACGATTGAAGTAGTGGTGGACCGTTTTAAAGTGCGGTCAGATTTAGCCACACGTTTGGCGGAATCCTTTGAAACAGCTTTGGAGCTTTCTGGTGGTACGGCTGTTGTAGCGGATATGGATAATCCGAAAGCGGAAGAGCTAGTTTTCTCGGCGAATTTTGCTTGTCCGCATTGTGGCTATTCTGTGCCCGAATTAGAGCCTCGCTTGTTCTCATTTAATAACCCAGCAGGGGCGTGCCCGACTTGTGATGGCTTAGGTGTTCAGCAGTTCTTCGATGAAAGCCGAGTGGTACAAAATGAAAGCATTTCCCTCGCAGGTGGTGCGGTGAAAGGTTGGGATCGTCGTAATTTCTATTATTATCAAATGCTTACCTCGTTAGCGAAACATTATAAATTTGATATTGAAACGCCATACGAAGATTTGCCTCAAAAAATTAAAGATATTGTGATGCACGGTTCAGGCAAGGAAGAAATTGAATTCCAATATATGAACGACCGTGGCGATGTGGTGATCCGTAAGCATCCTTTTGAAGGGATTTTGAATAATATGGCGCGCCGTTACAAAGAAACGGAATCCATGTCTGTGCGCGAAGAATTGGCGAAAAATATCAGTAACCGCCCTTGTGCAGATTGTGGCGGCTCTCGTCTTCGCCCTGAAGCTCGAAACGTGTATATCGGTAATATTAACTTGCCACAAATTTCAGAGAAAAGCATTGGTGAAAGCCTTGAGTTTTTCCAAGGGCTTACTTTAACCGGTCAAAAAGCACAAATTGCAGAAAAAATCCTGAAAGAGATCAGAGAACGGTTAGAATTCTTAGTGAATGTGGGGTTGAATTATCTTTCCCTCTCTCGCTCAGCTGAGACCCTTTCGGGCGGTGAAGCACAGCGTATTCGTCTTGCGAGTCAGATTGGTGCGGGCTTAGTAGGCGTCATGTATGTGTTGGATGAACCTTCTATTGGTTTGCATCAACGTGATAATGAACGTCTGTTAAATACGCTGATTCATCTGCGTAATTTGGGCAACACCGTAATTGTGGTGGAACATGATGAAGATGCCATTCGAGAAGCCGATCATATTATTGATATTGGCCCGGGGGCAGGTGTGCATGGTGGTCAAGTGATTGCGCAAGGTACCGCCAAAGAAATCATGGCGAACCCAAATTCTATTACGGGTAAGTTCTTATCGGGTGAAGAAAAAATCGAAATTCCGAAAAAACGAACCGCACTTGATAAAAGCAAACTTCTAAAATTAAAAGGTGCGACAGGGAATAATCTGAAAGGTGTGAATTTAGAGATTCCAGTGGGCTTATTTACTTGTATCACGGGGGTGTCAGGTTCAGGCAAATCAACATTAATTAATGATACCTTATTCCCATTGGCTCAAAACGCTTTAAATCGTGCGGAAAAAACAGATTTTGCACCTTATAAATCCATTGAAGGCTTGGAATATTTCGATAAAGTGATCGATATTAACCAAAGTCCGATCGGCCGTACACCACGTTCTAATCCAGCGACTTACACCGGATTATTTACCCCAATTCGTGAATTATTTGCGGGCGTACCAGAAGCACGAGCCCGCGGGTATAACCCAGGACGTTTTAGCTTTAACGTGCGTGGTGGACGTTGTGAAGCATGCCAAGGTGATGGCGTGCTGAAAGTGGAAATGCACTTCTTGCCAGATGTGTATGTGCCTTGTGATCAATGTAAAGGTAAACGCTATAACCGTGAAACCTTGGAGATCCGATACAAAGGCAAAACTATTCACCAAGTATTAGATATGACGGTGGAAGAAGCCCGCGAATTTTTTGATGCGATCCCAATGATTGCGCGTAAATTGCAAACCCTAATGGATGTGGGCTTGTCTTATATTCGTTTAGGTCAGTCTTCTACCACACTTTCAGGTGGTGAGGCGCAACGCGTTAAGTTAGCGACAGAGCTTTCAAAACGCGATACTGGTAAAACCCTTTATATTTTGGATGAACCGACAACCGGCTTGCATTTTGCTGATATTAAACAACTTCTCGAAGTGTTACACCGCTTGCGCGATCAAGGCAATACTATCGTGGTGATCGAACACAACTTAGATGTGATCAAAACCGCAGACTGGATTGTGGATCTTGGTCCTGAAGGGGGAAGTGGCGGCGGTCAAATCATCGCGACAGGCACTCCGGAAGAAGTTGCCAAAGTTAAAGGTTCGCACACTGCAAGATTCCTAAAAGACATCTTGGCAAAAGGCTAGAAAAACCAACCGCACTTTTGAACATTATCAAAGTGCGGTTATTTTTTTGGATGTTTTTAATGTTTGCTGCTGAAAGGTGGTTTAGCAAACCAAATGAGAACGACCAAGGAAATAAATGTTATCGCAGAAACTAAAAAGATTTCATTGGCACCGATGATAAATCCTTGGGCGGTGATTTGTCTGGCAATATATGATGCCGTTTGTTCTTCACTTAAACCAAAACTCCCCATAGTTTGGAAGAATTGTTGGGAAATAGGATTATATGGATTAATGACTTCTGTAAGTTGCGTGTGATGCACGGCTTCGCGGTTATACCAAATAAAAGTAGTAAGTGATGTGCCTATTGAGCCGGCAAGGGTTCGGAGGAAATTAAATAAGCTCGACGCCGAAGCCATTTTTTCGGGCGGTAAACCAGAAAGTGTAATGGTTGTCAGCGGCATAAAGAAACAAGCAACGGCTAAGCCTTGCACAAATTGCGGTAATGCCACATCCATAAAGGTCATTTCAGGTTCAAAGGTCACGGCTCGCCAATAAAAGGTCAGCGCATAAACCATAAAACTGACGGTGATTAAAATTCGCATATCAATTTTATTGCCGAATTTCCCGATAATCGGTGCAAGTAGAATCGGCAATAATCCCACTGGTGCAGCCGCAAGCCCCGCCCAAGTGGCTGTATAGTTATAAACCTGTTGGAGCAGAAGCGGGATGAGCACGACCGTCCCTGAATACACCAAGAAAGCAAGACTAGTCGAAACACAACCTACGGTGAAATTTCGGGATTTGAATAAGGAGACATCCACAACTGGATTATCGTCCGTGAGTTCCCAAATGATGAGGGCGATTAAACCTACCGCCGCGATAATGGTAAGCACCACAATTTCAGTGGAATTAAACCAATCTAGCTCGCGACCTTGATCCAGCATTAATTGCAACGCACCTACACCGAGTGCTAACAAAATCAGCCCAATAGTATTAACTGGTTGATGAGAAATTCTACTTTCTCGGCCTTCTAAAATTTTCCAACTGATTAAGACAACGGCAAGCCCGATCGGAACGTTGATAAAGAAAATCCAACCCCAGTGAATATTATCGCTGATCCAACCGCCTAAAATCGGGCCACAAATCGGGGCGACCACGATTGTCATTGACCAAAAAGCCAATGCCATTCCGCGTTTTTCTGGCGGGTAGTTATTTAATAATAAACTTTGAGAAAGGGGGATGATGGGGCCAGCAACTGCACCTTGAAGGACGCGAAAAACGATCAACATTTCCAAGCTATTTGCAATACCACAAAGCCAAGAGGCTAGCACGAATAATAGTGTTGCGATTAAAAATAACCGCACTTCACCAAAACGTTTTGCCAGCCAGCCTGTAATCGGGATCGAAATCGCATTTGCCACCCCGAACGAAGTGATCACCCATGTGCCTTGGCTCGACGATGCCCCCAAATCACCTGCAATAGTTGGAATGGCTACGTTAGCGATGGTGGAGTCTAACACGAGCATAAAGGTGGCTAATGAAAGCACCAATGTGAGCATCGCTAACGCACCGCCTTGTAGCGGTTTGAAATGAGATTGCGGCATAACAGAACCTAATGGCTATTGTCACGAATAATAGATTCGATCAAATTATTGATCGCACTTTCATCATATTGCAGCACATTTGTGGAATAAAGCGTTGTAGCTGGCGCTTGGTCACGCAAGGTTTCGCCTTGGCTATCACTAACATTCACTTTCACGGTAGCAGAAAGACCGATACGTAATGGGTTTTCAATGAGCTGTTGTGGATCCAATTGAATTCGTACAGGCACACGTTGCACCACTTTGATCCAGTTGCCTGTCGCATTTTGAGTAGGCAATAATGAGAATGCGCTTCCCGTACCCATTTCGATTCCCACCACTTTTCCATTAAAGGTTTTATCTTTTCCATAAAGGTCGAAATGAATTTCAACTGGCTGACCAATTCGCATATGGGTTAATTGTGTTTCTTTGAAGTTGGCGTCTAACCACATTTGATCGGTAGTGACCACTGCCATTAATGCGCCACCAACAGAAACCGCCTGTCCTACTTGCGCATTGCGACGAGCCACATAGCCTTTAATTGGGCTGCGGATTTTTGTACGTTCTAAATTCAACCAAGCTTGTTTCAAATTACTGACCGCACTTTGAATTTGTGGTTGTTCACTTAAAGGGCCGTCTAACAATAAAGCTTGATTGGCTTCAAGTTGGTTTTGTGAGGTCGCTAAGTTTGCTTTCGCCAGTTCAACCGCTTCTTTGGCGTGTTGGAAAGATTCTTTATCGATCGCTCCATCTTTCACCAATTGAACGCGACGGTTCAAGTTTCCTTGTGCTTGAGCAAGGGTAATTTCATTCGCTCGAACAGCAGATTTCAATTGTTTTACAGTGTAATTAAGTTGTGAAATTTGGCGAACGGCATTGGCTAAATTGCTTTTAGCTTGCTCAAAGCTCAATTTGGCATTGGTGTCATCCAGTTCCAATAACACGTCGCCCGCTTGTACGGGATCCATATTATCAACATTAATTTTTGAAATATTTCCCGCAACTTGTGATGAGACCATCACCTGATTGCCGCTCACATAGGCATCTTCGGTTTCTTCAAAGCCTTTAATAAAGAAAAACCAATAAGCCGCAGAACCGATTGCAATCAGAAGAAGCAAAAGAATAAAAATGGAAAGCCCTTTTTTACGTTGTTGAGATTTATTATTTGAGGAAGTTTGTGTATCTGTTTGTTGATCGGACATAATGCGAGCCTTATGAGAAAATACTGAAGTAAAAAAAGCTTCAGTCTATAAAATATGAATGTTCGTTCATTATGAACGTGAATTAGAATTATTTCAAGAATGACTGCACTTGTTGATATCAAAGTGCGGTCAATTTTAATGATGTTTTATCCTTAAGCCATTTATGCCAAGCAAAATCAAACTGGTCCAAATCGGTACATAAGTAAAGTAATCGGAAAGGGAAACTTGTGTGTTGAGCCAAAATATCGCAATTAAAAAGAGCAATGTCGGCTCGAGATAACTGAGCACGGCGAACACACTGACCGGAATTTGTTGATTTGATTTTAAATTGGCAGACAAACCGATTGCACTCACTAAACCTAATGCAGGCAATAAATACCAATATCGACTTTCACTGATTACAAAAGAAAATTGCTGTTCTTGTATGAGCAAATAGATGAGACAAGGAATAGCAATGAAGCACACATCGAGCGTGATGCCTTGCAATGCGGGGATCTTCATGGCTTTACGGCTTAAATAATAATAGGGATAAACTAAGCACACCCAAAGACTGCTCCATGAAAAGGTTTGGTTATGCCACAATTCATGCGCCACACCGCAGGCGGCGATACATAAAGCGATGATTTGAATGGTGGAAAGGGTTTCTTTCAGCCAAATACGCCCTAGTAATGCCATCACTAATGGGAATAAGAAATACCCCATTGCGATGTTTACTCCTTCACCATTAACAGGCGCCCACATAAATAACCAAAATTGACTGCCAGCATCAAGTGTACCGAGCAAAAACAACATCCAACGTTTTTTGTCTTTGCCTAAGGTTTCATTGACTAATTTTGATAATGAACGACAACCTACGGTTGGGAAGATAATCAAAAAGAGTCCAAATACCATCATGACCATTCGCCAAGCAAACACATCCGTGCCGTTAAGTGGCTGTAGCCATAAGCTGAATAGATAGAGCAATCCAAATAAAAATTGCGAGATGATGCCGAGAAAAATACCTTGAGCCATTTTTATATTTCCTTAGGTTTGATAACGTCATTATAAAAGTCTGGTGTGGTAAATTTTCTCAATATAAAATAATTAGTGATTATTTTTCTCAAGTTTGAGCGGTATTTGGCATTTATTTTCAAGGTGTAAACATGGAATTAGATAAATTAGATCGGGATATTTTAAATATCCTCCAACAAGATGCGACTCTGCCATTAAAAGAGCTTGCGGAAAAAGTGCATAGCTCGGTAGCAACCTGTCAGCGTCGAATTCAATTACTGACAGAAAAAGGGGTTATTACCAAGCAAGTGGCGGTGGTGTCGCCAAAGGCCGTGGGTAGAGGCATTAGTGTTTTTGTGATGGTGGAAATGGATAATCAACATTCCCGCTTTCAAGAGTTATTTGAACGGAAAATGCGACAAGAAACCGATGTGGTGAGCTGTTATGAAATTTCTGGCGATTATGATTTTATGCTGCTTATTCACGCTGAAAGCATGGAAAGTTACCATTCGTTTACCCGTCGCGTTCTAACCGGTGAATATCATGTTCGCACTTATAAGAGCTTGTTTGTAATGAATTTTACCAAAGCAGAGAGCGGGATTTTGTTATAGTTGTGTAAATAAAAAAGAAAATCCTTTGCTAAAGTGGCAAAGGATTTTTTATTAAGACGTGATTATTTCGGTAACCTTGTTGTGGCTTTTAACGCCATATACCCCATAATCGCAGAAACCGTGGAGCCTAATAAGATCCCTAAGCGAGAAAGGGCGTTAATGCTTTCACCGGCATCGGCATTGAAGGCAAGGCTGGCTAAGAACATAGACATGGTGAAGCCGATACCACACAAAATTGCTACGGCAAAAATTTGTTTGAAGTTGATGCCTTGTGGAAGTTTTGCAATGCCAAGTTTAACGGAAAGATAACTGAAACCAAATACGCCGAGTGGTTTTCCGATAATTAAGCCAAGCGAAATCGCAAGCAATAATGGAGATGTCAGCATGCTGAGATCAATGCCATCGAAGCTTACCCCCGCATTGGCAAATGCAAATAATGGTAGGATAACAAAAGATGACCAAGGGGCAAGAATGTGTTCAAAGTCATGTAACGGCGTTTCGCCATTTTTGCCTTTCAATGGAATACAAAATCCGATGATAACGCCAGCAAGGGTAGCATGCACGCCTGATTTTAATACCGAAGCCCATAAGATTGTTCCCACTACCATATAGGCGCAAAGTGCGGTCACTTTAAAGCGATTTAATGCGATAAGTACAACAATAGCAACTGCAGCAAAAATTAGTGCTTGTACACTTAATCCGTGTGAGAAAAACAGTGCAATAACGACAATGGCGCCTAAGTCATCAATGATGGCTAAAGCAAGTAAAAAGATCTTGAGTGGGAGTGGCACTTGTTTACTTAATAACGCCATGATTCCAAGTGCAAAGGCAATATCGGTTGCCATTGGGATTGCCCAGCCATCGGCTAAAGCGGGATCTTGTTGGGCGATAAAAATATAAACCAAGGCAGGAATAACCATTCCGCCAACTGCAGCAATGGCAGGGAAAACCGCTTGTTGATAGCTTGAAAGGGAGCCCTCAAATAATTCTCTTTTGACTTCCATTCCCACTAAAACAAAGAATACCGCCATAAAACCATCGTTGATCCAGTGAATTAAGGTTTTATCGATAGAAAAAGTCCCTACTTGAATTCTGACTGGTAAGTTTAAAAAGTCGTTATAGTTTTGATTGAGCGGTGAATTGGCTAATAGCATTGCGACTACTGCTGAAAAAAGTAATAAAATTCCGCCAGCTGATTCCAATTTGAAAAAACGCTGAATTTGTTGAATCAAACTCAGTTTATTCATTCATTCTCTCCTAAAAAAGTAATAATAAAGGCTGGATATTATCACAAATTTACTAATTTAGGGAAAATAGGCTATGGATAATGTGTGATTTAATCGGGATGTGATAGATTTCGTGATCTATTTCACAGAATTTATTTTCATTTTTGGAATAAAAAACAATTTAATAGTAAAATCCTTAAAGTTTATTTATTCGAGAATACTTATGTTTTCAAAAAAAGACATCATCGTACTAGGTATGATGATTTTTGCTTTATTTTTAGGCGCGGGAAATATTATTTTTCCACCGATGGAGGGGTATTCAGCAGGTAACCATTGGGCAACGGCTTCGCTAGGGTTTGTGATAACAGGTGTACTCATGCCATTTATTACATTGGTTGTTGTGTCAGTGTTAGGACGTGGCGAAGAACTGACTAAGGATTTACCCAAGTGGGCAGGCGTATCCTTTTTAACCATTCTTTATTTAGTCATCGGTTCAACCTTTGCAATGCCTCGAATTACCAATGTCGCTTATGAAATGGCATGGCTACCATTGGGGCTCATTGAAGATAGTGCGACGACACGTCTTATTTTCTCTGTGATCTTTAATATTATCGCCATGGGATTCATGATTCGCCCAAGTACCATTATTTCAACGGTGGGTGAAGTGATGACGCCAGCATTGTTGGTATTATTACTCGTTGTTGGGATCACAGTTTTTGTTTCACCTCTTTCTGACATTGTTGCCCCATCGCAGGCGTATGCCGAGAATTCAGCACTAACTACAGGATTAATTAGTGGTTATCAAACGATGGATGTGCTGGCTGCGATTGCCTTTGGTGGTATTGTTGCACGGGCGTTGTCTGCCAAAAATGTGACTAATCCACAAAAGATTGTTCAATATACGATTTCAGCGGGTTTTGTCTCTGTCATTTTATTAGCTTGTCTATATTTTGCCTTATTCTACTTAGGGGCGACTTCTGATGCTGTGGCACAAGGTGCAACAAATGGCGGTCAAATTTTCTCTCGTTATGTGAACAGTTTATTTGGCACGGCGGGAACCTGGATTATGGCGGGCATTATCACTTTAGCAAGCTTAACCACATTAGTGGGCGTAACCAGTGCTTGTGGTGATTATTTCTCTAAGTTTTCGACACGTTTTTCTTATCCATTTTGGATTGTCTTCTTCACCGCCATGACGACAATTATTTCACAATATGGCTTAACAAAATTACTCCGAGTGACAATTCCAGCCTTGTTGTTGATTTACCCAATGGCGATCATGTTAGTGGTTTTACAGCTTGTGCGTAATAAATTGCCTTCTATTCGATTGAGCTATTACGTAACCATCTTTGTGACAGTTTGTTTTAGTTTGGTTGATAGTTTGAAAAACTTAGATGTTTTGCCTGAAGGGTTGCATCAAGTCATGATTCATTTCCCGCTCTATTCACAAGGGCTCGCGTGGCTTGTACCCGCATTATGTACTTTAGTGCTTTCCATGATATTTGGGAAAACGATTTCAAAATAACAAAAATGCCGACAATGATTTGTCGGCATTTTTTATATCAAGTGCGGTCGTTTTTTCACGCGTTTTTAGGCGGCTAGACGTTGTCTCACAATTTCAAATAAACATACACCTGTTGCAACAGAAACATTCAGAGATGAAACTGAGCCCGCCATTGGAATACTAATGAGTTGATCACAATGTTCACGAGTAAGACGACGCATGCCTTCACCTTCCGCCCCCATCACTAAGGCAAGAGAACCCGTGAGTTTACTTTGGTAAATGGTTTCTGTTGCTTCGCCAGCTGTACCCACCACCCAAATATTATGATTTTGTTGTAGATCTCGCAAAGTCCTCGCTAAGTTAGTGACGCGAATTAATGGCACAGTCTCCGCCGCACCGCAAGCCACTTTACGTGCAATAGAAGTGAGCTGAGCGGATTTATCTTTTGGTACGATAACAGCACTCACACCAGCTGCATCCGCAGTACGTAAACAGGCTCCTAGGTTATGGGGATCCGTCACACCATCAAGCACCAATAAAAGAGGATTTTGTTTACGAGTAAGAAGTTCATCCAAATCGTGTTCATTCAGCTCTTTGGCTTCTTGCACACGCGCAATCACACCTTGATGCACTTCACCGTTGGATTTTTTATCTAATGTTTGACGGTTTACAAATTGCACCGCAATGCCTAAAGCATAGAGCTCATTGAGTAAGGGTTGTAGGCGTTTATCTTCACGGCCTTTCAGCACAAAAACTTCAATTAAACGTTCAGGGCTATTTGCTAAAATGCTGTTTACAGCATGGATACCATAGATATTTTCTGACATAGGGTTCTCTTATTTATTCTTTTTTGTCATTATCCTCACTCTTTAGCAAAGAGGGGGAAGGGGATATTCAGTAAAAATATTATTTTTTCCGTTTTCTAGTCGGTTTCTTAGAAACATCTTTATTTTTCACCGCACTTTTACTTTTTTTTGACGCTTTAGGTGGCAGTTCCTTAAAGACTTTTTTGGCTTTTTGTTTTGCCATTTTGCCAACACGACGTGGTTTTCTGGCACTTTCGACTAAACTAAAATCTACCATTTTTTGTTCTAAATGAACGGCGACCACGCGAATTTTGACTTTATCGCCAAGGCGGTAGATCATACCACTATTTTCACCGATCAAACGTTGTTTTGCCGCATCAAATTGATAGTAGTCGTTATCTAAAGTGGAAATATGGACTAAGCCGTCAATGAATAAATCATCTAAACGTACGAATAAGCCAAAGCCCGTTACAGATGAGATCACTCCGCTAAATTCAGCGCCCACGTGATCTTGCATATATTCACATTTCAGCCAATCTGCTACTTCGCGAGTGGCATCATCGGCACGGCGTTCTGTCATCGAGCAGTGATCGCCTAATAAATCCATTTCATCAAAGGAATAGTGATAGCCACCAGTATCCGTTGTTTTACGTTTTGCACCTTTTTCTTTTGCTAATAAATATTTAATTCCACGGTGAAGGGTTAAATCCGGATAACGACGAATCGGGGAAGTAAAGTGTGCATATTCCTCTAACGCCAAACCAAAGTGACCGATATTATCCGCATGATAAACCGCTTGGCTTAATGAACGGAGCAACATGGTTTGAATGAGTTCGTGATCCGGACGATCTTTCACTTGCTCTAACAATTTCGCATAATCTTTTGTGGTCGGTTTCATGCCACCTTCAAGGCTTAAACCACATTCACTTAAGAATGCACGGAAAGACGTCAGTTTTTCTTCACTCGGAGCGGCATGAATACGATAGAGTGCTGGCTCTTTATGTTTTTCCATAAAGTTTGCCGCTGCAATATTTGCAAGAATCATGCATTCTTCAATGATTTTATGGGCATCATTTCGCACAACAGGCTCAATGCGATCAATTCGTCCCATGGCATTGAAAATAAATTTGGTTTCAATGGTTTCAAAATCGATAGCACCACGTTGTTTTCGGGCATTGAGCAACGCTTGATAGAGATGATGCAATTCTTCTAAATGTGGAACAAGTCCTTGATAACGCGTGCGGAGTTCCTCATCGCCATCTAAAATTGCGGCGACTTTCGTATAGGTTAAGCGTGCATGAGAATTCATTACCGCTTCATAAAAACGGTAGTCCGTAAGTTTACCTTTTGCAGAAATGTGCATTTCACACACCATACACAAGCGATCAACTTGTGGATTTAGTGAACACAATCCGTTGGATAAAATCTCAGGCAGCATTGGCACAACACGATTTGGAAAGTAAACGGAGTTACCTCGGTTATAAGCTTCCGTGTCTAATGCCGAACGTAAACGCACATAGTAGCTGACATCGGCAATTGCCACCCAAAGTTTCCAGCCTTTACCGCTTTTTTCGCAATATACGGCATCATCAAAATCGCGTGCATCTTCGCCATCAATGGTAACAAGTGGCAGATTGCGTAAATCCACACGACCTTTTTTCGCTTCTTCAGGCACTTCTTCCGTGAATTTTTTAACGTATTTTTCGACCGCACTTGGGAATTGGTGAGGAATGTCATGATTACGAAGGGCGATCTCCACTTCCATCCCTTTTGCCATATTGTCACCAAGAATTTCGGTAATAATACCAATAGGTTGAGTGAAGGAGGCAGATCGTTCTTGCAATTCAACCACGACAACTTGCCCCATTCTTGCACCATTGCGGTGTTCATTAGGGACTAAAATATCTCGTCCGATACGACTATCATCAGGTACAACATAGCTAAAACCATTTTCTAAGAAGAAACGGCCGACAATTTGTTTTTTGCGACTTTCAAGTACACGAACAATACGGACTTCACGGCGTCCACGACGATCCAAGCCAGCAGGTTGCGCCAATACAAAATCACCATGCATTACGCGCTGCATTTGGTGATTAGGAATAAAGAGATCCTCTTTTTTGCCTTCGACTTGTAAAAAGCCATAGCCTTCGCGATGGCCAATGACCATGCCTTTGAATAAATCCAATTTTTCAGGCAAGGCATAGCGTTTACGTTTAGTGAAAACTAACTGTCCATCATTTTCCATGGCGCGCAAGCGGCGACGCATGGCTTCTTGTTGTTCGTCACTTTTAATTGAAAGTGCGGTCAGAATTTCTTCCCGACTCATCGGGGCATTATTTTCACGGATAATTTGCAGAATGTAGTCTCTGCTTGGGATCGGATTACCGTATTTGGCTAATTCTTTTTGATAATTTGGATCCGCTTTTTTAAAAGATTTTTTGGTCATTTATTGTTTATTTTATGATTAATTTTTAAGTTGTGGGGTAGTTTACAGGTTAAAGGGGGGAATGCAAGCTTGTTATCAGACGTTTGTGGTAGGACGGTTTAAGACAAACAAAAACCGCACCAAAGTGCGGTTTTATTTTTAAGCTGTTTTAGTGCTTTAATTACGCTAATTTTTTGATTTGAGCAGCTAATTTAGCTTTGTGGTTTGCTGCTTTGTTAGCGTGGATTAAGCCTTTAGAAGCCATACGGTCAACAACTTTTTGCATTTCAACGAATGCTGCTTCAGCTGCTGCTTTTTCACCTGCTGCTACTTGAGCATATACTTTTTTGATGTAAGTACGCATCATAGAGCGTTGGCTTGCGTTGTGTTGGCGGCGTTTTTCAGATTGAACCGCGCGTTTTTTTGCTGACTTGATATTAGCCAAGGTCAAACTCCTAAAATTTCTGTTAGATGATTATGACAAAATAAGGGCGTAGAATATGCCGATTTTTTATACTTTTGTCAATGAATAATTTGTGTTGATTTCGGTGAGACACAACCGAAAGTAAGCATCGTTATTTAAAAAAAGCGCTTTCTATTGGCTCACACAAACGATGTGGGCAGGATTTTATCAGTTTTTTTCGTTGGAATATAGCGTAAAAACAAAAATTCTATACAATTAAGGCAAATTTTTTTGAAGAGACCCCTATTTTGAGTAAACGACTTTTAAAATCCGGCATTATCGTGAGTGGGATGACATTAGTGTCCCGTGTGTTAGGTTTAGTCCGCGATGTGGTGATTGCCCATTTAATCGGTGCAGGTGCGGTGGCGGACGTGTTTCTATTCGCTAACCGTATCCCAAACTTTTTACGTCGTTTATTTGCGGAAGGGGCATTTTCTCAGGCTTTCGTCCCCGTATTAGCCGAATATCAAAAATCGGGCGATCTTTCTAAAACGCGAGAATTTATCGGGAAAGTGTCGGGTACGCTAGGCGGTTTAGTCAGTATTGTCACCTTGCTTGCTATGGTGGGGGCGCCTGTCGTGGCGGCGATCTTCGGGATGGGCTGGTTTACCGATTGGCTAAATGACGGACCCGATGCACACAAATTTGAACAAGCGTCTTTACTCTTAAAAATTACGTTTCCTTATTTATGGTTCGTCACTTTTGTGGCACTTTCTGGGGCGATTTTAAATACGATAGGCAAATTTGGCGTGATGTCGTTTTCGCCTGTTTTACTCAATATCGCCATGATTGCGACCGCACTTTTCCTCGCACCAAGATTAGACAATCCCGATCTTGCCCTTGCTATCGGGATCTTCTTAGGCGGTTTATTACAATTTTTATTCCAGATTCCTTTCTTGAAGAAAGCAGGCTTGCTCGTAAAACCAAAATGGGCGTGGCATGATGAAGGGGTAGCGAAAATCCGTCGATTAATGATTCCTGCCTTGTTCGGGGTTTCTGTGAGCCAAATCAACTTGCTGCTTGATACGGTCATTGCCAGTTTCTTAATGACGGGGTCTATTAGTTGGCTTTATTATTCAGATCGTTTATTAGAGTTTCCACTTGGGCTATTTGGTATCGCAATTTCTACTGTGATTTTACCGACACTTGCTCGCCATCATGTAAATCGAGAAGATAATTCTTCCCAAAGTGCGGTTGATTTTCGCAACACCATGGACTGGGGCGTACGAATGATTTTATTACTCGGCGTGCCTGCCGCAATTGGTATTGCCGTGTTAGCCCAGCCGATGTTACTGGTATTGTTTATGCGTGGAAGCTTTACCTTAACGGATGTGCATGCTGCCTCTTATTCTTTATGGGCATTCAATGCCGGTTTGCTTAGCTTTATGCTGATTAAGATCCTGGCTAATGGCTATTACGCACGCCAAGACACCAAAACGCCGGTGAAAATCGGGATCATCGCCATGGTGAGCAATATGGGCTTTAACGTATTGGCAATTCCATTTAGTTATGTAGGCTTGGCGATTGCTTCTGCGCTGTCAGCAACCTTAAATGCTTATTTGCTTTATCGTGGTTTAGCCAAAGCGGATGTGTATCATTTTTCACGTAAAAGTGCGGTCTTTTTTCTGAAAGTTTTAGGCGCCGCCTTAGCCATGGGCGGCTTGCTTTGGTATAACTGCCCATCAATTGAAGAATGGGCGGCCATGACATTTTTAATGCGTGTCTATTGGCTAGCTTGGTTAATCGGACTGGCTGCGGTCGTTTATTTAGGTGTATTGGTGCTATTGGGTGTTCGTAAACACCATTTACTGACAAAACATTAAGTTACCGCTATAATGCACCGATTATTTTTTGTTTTTTGGATAAGATGTAATGCAATTAATTCGTGGGCTTCATAATACACAGCCATATTTGTCAGGGTGCGCATTAACCATTGGCAATTTTGATGGGGTGCATTTGGGGCATCAGGCGATTTCGCGTCATCTTCGTCAGAAAGCAAATGCGCTAAATTTACCCATGGCAGTAATGCTTTTCGAGCCACAACCACGTGAATATTTTATGGGCGATAAAGCGCCCGCGCGTTTAATGCGATTAAGAGATAAATTACATTATTTGGCTCAGGCGGGTGTGGATGTGGTGATCGTCGCGAAATTTGACCGCACTTTTGCTGATCTTCCTGCAGAACAATTTATTGAAGATTGGCTTGTGCGCAAATTAAATGTGAAGTTTCTCAGCATTGGTGACGATTTCAAATTTGGTGCGAAACGTTTAGGCAATTTTGCGATGTTGCAACAAGCCGGAAAGCAGTTTGGTTTTGAAGTCGAAGACAGTCGCACTTTTTGTCTGGATGAGCTACGTATCAGTAGTACGGCTATCCGTGAAGCATTGGCTAAAGATGATTTACAGCATGCGCAAAATTTACTCGGTAAGCCTTATCGTATTTTTGGTCGTGTGATCCACGGCAATAAATTAGGCCGAACCATTGGTTTTCCTACCGCGAATGTTCGCTTACATCGTCAAGTGAACCCTGTAAAAGGGGTTTATGCGGTGAAAGTGCGGTTAAAATCGGGCGAGATTTTTGACGGCGTTGCCAACATGGGAAAACGCCCAACTATTAACGGTACGATACAATTATTAGAAGTCCATTTATTTGATTTTTCTGAGAATATTTATGGACAAATGGTCGAAGTGGAATTCTGCCATAAGATTCGAGATGAGATAAAGTTTCCGTCTTTTGAGGCGTTGAAAGCTCAAATTGAACAAGACGTAAAAACAGCGAAAGCATTTTTTGCAAAATAGAATTAGATTGAAATATAAAATTGGAAAATAACATGACAGTTGATTACAAAAACACGTTAAATTTACCAGAAACAGGTTTCCCAATGCGTGGCGATTTAGCCAAACGCGAACCTGTAATGTTAAAAAATTGGTATGACAAACAGTTGTATCAAAAAATTCGCCAAGCGACGAAAGGTAAAAAATCCTTTATTTTGCACGATGGCCCTCCATATGCGAACGGCAACATTCATATCGGTCACGCCGTGAATAAAATTCTGAAAGATATTATTATTAAATCTAAAACGGCGTTAGGTTTTGATTCTCCTTATATCCCTGGTTGGGACTGTCACGGTTTGCCAATTGAATTAAAAGTAGAAGGTTTGGTGGGTAAACCAAACGAGAAAGTGACCGCCGCTGAATTTCGCCAAAAATGTCGTGAATATGCGGCAGAGCAAGTAGAAGGTCAGAAAAAAGACTTTATCCGTTTAGGTGTGTTGGGTGATTGGGACAATCCTTATTTAACGATGAACTTCAACACCGAAGCAAACATCATCCGCACTCTCGGTAAAGTGATTGCGAATGGCCACTTATACAAAGGTTCAAAACCGGTGCACTGGTGTTTGGATTGCGGCTCTTCTTTAGCGGAAGCAGAAGTGGAATACGAAGACAAAGTTTCTCCGTCTATTTATGTGCGTTTCCCTGCTGTAAGTGCGGTTGAAATTGAAGAGAAATTTAATGCAGTAGGCAAAGGTCATGGCAAATTATCTGCGGTGATTTGGACAACTACACCTTGGACAATGCCATCTAACCGTGCGATTGCGGTAAATGCAGACTTAGAATACAACTTAGTACAACTTGGCGACGAGCGTGTGATCTTAGCCGCTGAATTGGTAGAATCTGTGGCGAAAGCGGTGGGTGTAGAACAAGTTGAAGTATTAGGTTCAGTAAAAGGTCAAGCGCTTGAGTTAGTACGCTTTAACCATCCGTTCTACGATTTCACTGTACCAGTAATTTTAGGTGATCACGTGACCACAGATGGTGGTACGGGTTTAGTACATACTGCACCAGACCACGGTTTAGACGACTTTATTGTAGGACAAAAATATAATTTACCAATGGCGGGTCTTGTATCTAATGATGGTAAATTTATTTCAACGACTGAATTCTTTGCAGGCAAAGGCGTATTTGAAGCCAATCCATTGGTTGTTGAAAAATTACAAGAAGTGGGCAACTTATTAAAAGTTGAGAAAATTAAACACAGCTACCCACACTGCTGGCGTCACAAAACCCCGATTATTTTCCGTGCAACCCCACAATGGTTTATCGGTATGGAAACACAAGGTTTACGCCAACAAGCATTAGGCGAAATCAAAGGTGTACGTTGGATTCCTGATTGGGGTCAAGCACGTATCGAGAAAATGGTTGAAAACCGCCCAGACTGGTGTATTTCCCGTCAACGTACTTGGGGCGTACCGATGACCTTATTCGTGCACAAAGAAACCGAAGAACTTCATCCGCGTACCTTAGAGTTACTTGAAGAAGTGGCGAAACGTGTAGAGAAAGCCGGTATTCAAGCATGGTGGGATTTAGACGAAAAAGAATTATTAGGGGCTGATGCCGAAATCTATCGCAAAGTGCCGGATACCCTTGACGTATGGTTTGACTCAGGATCAACCTATTCTTCTGTTGTGGCGAATCGTCCGGAGTTTAACGGTCAAGATATCGATATGTATTTAGAAGGTTCTGACCAACACCGTGGTTGGTTTATGTCTTCTTTAATGCTTTCTACTGCAACAGATAATAAAGCACCATACAAACAAGTGTTAACCCATGGTTTCACCGTTGATGGTCAAGGCCGTAAGATGTCAAAATCTATCGGTAACATCGTGACCCCACAAGAAGTCATGGATAAATTCGGTGGTGATATTTTACGTTTATGGGTTGCATCTACCGACTATACCGGTGAAATGACTGTTTCTGATGAGATCTTAAAACGTGCCGCGGATAGCTATCGTCGTATTCGTAACACCGCACGTTTCTTACTAGCTAACTTGAATGGTTTCGATCCGCAACGTGATGCAGTTAAACCGGAAGATATGATTAGCCTAGATCGTTGGGCGGTAGCTTGTGCGTTAGATGCTCAAAAAGAAATTAAAGACGCGTACGATAACTATCAATTCCACACGGTGGTACAACGTTTAATGCGTTTCTGTTCTGTGGAAATGGGCTCGTTCTACCTTGATATTATCAAAGACCGTCAATACACCACCAAAGCGGATAGTCTTGCTCGTCGTAGTTGCCAAACAGCGTTATGGCACATCGCAGAAGCATTGGTTCGTTGGATGGCACCAATCTTGTCATTCACGGCAGATGAAATTTGGGGCTACTTGCCACAAACGGCGACGACTCGTGCTGAATTTGTCTTCACTGAAGAATTCTACGAAGGCTTATTTGGTTTAGGCGAGAATGAAAAATTAGATGATGCTTACTGGCAACAACTGATTAAAGTTCGTTCTGAAGTGAACCGTGTATTAGAAATCGCCCGTAACGACAAAGTGATCGGTGGTGGTTTAGAAGCAGAAGTAACGGTTTATGCTAACGATGAATATCGCACGTTGTTAGAACAATTAGGCAATGAATTACGTTTCGTGTTAATTACCTCAAAAGCGGAAGTGAAACCATTAGCTGACAAACCTGCGGATGTGGCTGCGGGTGAGTTAGAGGGTATTGCGGTAAGCGTAGTACGTTCTAACGGTGAAAAATGTCCACGTTGCTGGCATTATTCTGACAAAATCGGTGTGAATCCTGAACATCCGACACTTTGTCCACGTTGTGTGGAAAACGTAGCGGGTAACGGCGAAGTACGTCAGTTCGCATAAGATTAATATCATAAAGAAAAAGTGCGGTCAAAATTGACCGCTCTTTTTTTATGTTGAAATGAACAGAAATAAAAAAGGCTGACATGAATCAGCCTTAAAGATTTTATTGGTTAAAGGTATTACACACAGAAGGATTAGCGCTTTGTAAGCCTTTGCTGAACCATTCTAGACGCTGTGCCGATGTACCGTGAGTGAAACTATCCGGTACCACATAACCTTGGCTGCGTTTTTGTAAACGGTCATCGCCCACAGCTTCTGCTGCATTAAACGCTTTTTCTTCATCACCGCGTTCAAATAAACCACTTTTCACCGCTTGGCTCGCCCAAACACCGGCGAAACAGTCTGCTTGAAGTTCTAATTGAACAGAAAGTTGATTTGCCGTTTTGCGATCGCTGCTTTGTTGTGCGCGATTTACTTGTGGCAGAATTCCAAGCATATTTTGTACGTGGTGACCAACTTCGTGTGCAATCACATAAGCAAAGGCTGAATCACCTGCTGCACCCAATTTATTTTTCATTTCATTATAGAACGATAAATCAAGGTAAACTTTGCGATCGCTCGGGCAGTAGAATGGACCCATTGCAGATTGACCGGTACCGCAAGCGGTTGGCGTTACGCCATTGTAAAGCACCATGGTTGGCTCGCTATAAGTTTTACCCATTTGTCTGAAATATTGTCCCCAAACGGTTTCAGTATCTGCTAATACAACTTTAGAAAGACTCGCAAGCTGCTGTTCTTCTTGGGTTTCTAATTGTTGAGAGCTTTGTCCTGAAAAATCAGGCGTACCCACTAAGCCTGAAAGATCCACGCCATAATAAGCGCCGACTAAAAGAATGATAATACCGAGCACGCCGGTGCCTTTTCCGCCACCGAAGTTACCGCCGCCAGAGCCACGTCTATCTTCAATATTTGAGCTTTCTCTACGACCTTCCCAACGCATAATTTGTCCTTTCTGAGTGAGTAAATTTAAAATCGGCGTATTCTATCAAAGTGCGGTCAATTTTAGATCAGTTTTCTTGAAATATTTACATAGCTTTACACTCTGATTTATAGACTTCTTAAGGGAATTTCAGTATCGTAATACTCCCTTAAACAAACATACAAAAGGAACTTTAAAATGGGTTTATTTGATTTTGTCAGTGACATTGGTAAGAAAGTTTTCTCTAAAGAAGAAGATGCCTCTAAAGCAGTGACTCAACACATTGCGGAAGACAATCCAGGTGTAGAAAACTTATCGGTTACCGTTGAAAATGGTGTAGCAAATATCCAAGGTGTGGCATCAACCGCAGCGGCATTAGAAAAAGCAGTATTAATGGCGGGTAACATTCAAGGTATCCATTCAGTAACGAGCGATGCAAGCATCAATAACGGTGAAACCTTAGGCAGTGATGAAACATTCTATGTAATCCAAAAAGGTGACACCTTGTGGAAAATCGCAGAGAAAGCTTATGGAAATGGCGCGAAATATACCGCTATCGTTGAAGCGAACAAAGAAGTGATTAAAGACGCGGATAAGATTTTCCCTGGTCAAAAAATTCGTTTACCGAAAGGTTTATAATTCGATAAAAAGTGCGGTTATTTTTGACCGCACTTTTTTCTTTATTCAAAATTGTTGATAAATTGTGCAATTTTAGCCGGTTTTCTATTGAATTTTCCGGTTTCTATCGACTGTTTGATTTTCTTTCGCTATAATTTGGCGGTTTTTTATTTTTACAAACAATAACGTGTTCGGTGTGGTTTTTACCGAGTGCAACATTAATTGAGGTTACAAATGTCATTAAATATTGAAACAACTCAAGGTTTAGAGCGTCGTGTGACGATCACCGTTCCAGCTGAAGCTGTAGAAAAAGCAACTCGTGAAGAATTCAAACGTGCAGCAAAAAATGTACGTGTTGATGGTTTCCGTAAAGGTCACGTGCCAGCTCACATCATTGAACAACGTTTTGGCGCATCAATCCGTCAAGATGTATTAAACGATTTATTACCACGTCATTTCTTTGACGCAGTAATCGCTGAGAAAATTAACATCGCAGGTCGTCCAACTTTCGCTATTGAAACATTCGAACCTGGTAAAGATTTGTCATTCACTGCAACTTTCGAAGTGTACCCAGAAGTTGAATTAAAAGGCTTAGAAAACATCAAAGTTGAGAAACCAACTGTTGAAATCACTGAAGCTGATATCGATAAAATGATCGATGTATTACGTAAACAACAAGCAACTTGGGTTGAAAGCAAAGCAGCAGCGAAAGCAGATTCTCGCGTAACAATCGACTTCGTTGGTTCAGTAGATGGTGAAGAATTCGAAGGTGGTAAAGCAACTGATTTCGTTCTATTCATGGGCCAAGGTCGTATGATTCCTGGTTTCGAAGAAGGTATCGTAGGTCACAAAGCAGGCGAACAATTCGATATCAATGTGACTTTCCCTGCGGAATACCATTCTGAAAACTTAAAAGGTAAAGACGCGAAATTTGCGATCACCTTGAAAAAAGTAGAAGAAATGGAATTACCAGAATTAACAGATGAGTTCGTTGCTAAATTTGGTCCAAACACCAAAACTGTGGCAGATTTACGTGCAGAAATCCGTAAAAACATGGAACGTGAATTGAAAAATGCATTAGTTTCACGTGTTAAACAACAAGTAATCAACGGTTTAATCGAACAAAACCCAATTGATGTTCCAGCTTCTGCAGTAGAAGAAGAAATCAATGTATTACGTAACCAAGCTGCACAACGTTTCGGTGGCAATGCACAACAAGCTGCACAGCTACCACGTGAATTATTTGAAGCGGATGCAAAACGTCGTGTTCAAGTCGGTTTATTATTCTCTGAAGTGATCAAATCAAACGAATTGAAAGTGGATGAAGAACGTGCGAAAGCAATGATCGCGGATATCGCTTCTGCTTACGAACAACCAGCTGAAGTAGTTGAATATTACAGCAAAAATGAAGAGTTAATGAACAACATTCGCAACGTAGTATTAGAAGAACAAGCAGTTGATGCCGTTCTTGCTAAAGCTCAAGTGACTGAAAAAGCGTCTTCATTTGATGAGATCATGAATCCACAAGCATAATAATTGATAGAACGTGAATTAAATTCACAAGCATATCATCGAAAAGTGCGGTTGTTTTTTTCAATGAAAAGCGACCGCATTTTTGTTTTTACTGATTTTCGGGTAGAATATTGCCCGATTTTTTAGCACATATTTAGGGGCAAAAATGAGTGTAATTCCTATGGTTGTCGAACAAACCTCTCGTGGTGAACGTTCGTACGACATTTATTCCCGCCTATTAAAAGAGCGCGTGATCTTCTTGAGTGGTGAAGTAGAAGATCGTATGGCAAATTTGATCGTGGCACAGCTACTTTTCTTAGAATCAGAAGATCCGAAAAAAGACATCAATATTTATATTAACTCACCGGGTGGCTCGGTGACTGCGGGTATGGCAATTTACGATACCATGCAATTTATTAAACCGGATGTGCGTACCCTTTGTATTGGTCAAGCTTGCTCAATGGGCGCATTCTTACTTGCGGGTGGTACAGCAGGAAAACGTGCAGCATTACCGAATGCACGTGTAATGATTCACCAACCGTTAGGTGGTTTCCGTGGACAAGCATCCGATATTCAGATCCACGCACAAGAAATTTTAAAAATTAAACAAACCTTAAACGAGCGTCTTGCTTTCCATACTGGTCAAAGCATCGAGCGTATCGAAAAAGACACTGATCGTGATAACTTTATGTCGGCAGAAGAAGCAAAAGCTTACGGCTTAGTGGACGATGTGTTGATTAAACGTTAAGGATTTAACATGACAACAAATGATAACGATCTTCACTGTTCTTTCTGCGGAAGAGAAAAAAGTGAAGTAGGTAAATTAATTGCGGGTACAGATGGTTATATTTGTAACGAGTGTATCGAGCTTTGCCACAGTATGTTGGAAGACAGTGGTGAAATCGAAACACCTAGCGAACTGGCAGTTGAAGAAAAATTACCAACCCCACACGAAATTCGTGCGCACTTAGATGATTATGTGATTGGGCAAGATTATGCGAAAAAAGTCTTGTCAGTGGCGGTTTATAATCACTATAAACGTTTACGTACGAACCACCAAAGCAATGATGTGGAATTAGGTAAAAGTAACATCTTGTTAATTGGTCCAACAGGTAGCGGTAAAACCTTATTAGCTCAAACCTTAGCGCGTCGTTTGAATGTGCCTTTTGCTATGGCCGATGCGACGACGTTAACTGAAGCCGGTTATGTAGGCGAAGATGTGGAAAATGTTCTGCAAAAATTATTGCAAAACTGCGATTACGATACAGAAAAAGCAGAGCAGGGCATTATCTATATTGATGAAATTGATAAAATTAGCCGTAAATCAGAAGGCGCATCTATTACTCGAGATGTGTCTGGTGAAGGTGTGCAACAAGCCTTGTTGAAATTAATTGAAGGCACTATTGCGTCTGTACCGCCACAAGGTGGACGTAAACATCCTCAACAAGAAATGTTGAAAGTGGACACCTCAAAAATCCTCTTTATTTGTGGTGGGGCATTTGCTGGCTTAGATAAAATCATCGGTAAGCGTACACAAACTGATACTGGAATTGGTTTTGATGCGAAAGTAGAGAAGGAAGAAGAGAAAGAAAATCTTTCTGAATTATTCCGTCAAGTTGAGCCAGATGATTTAATGAAATTTGGTTTGATTCCAGAATTTATTGGTCGTCTTCCAATGATTGCGCCATTAAGCGAATTAGATGAAGAGGCGTTGATTCAGATCCTGACTCAACCGAAAAATGCACTGACCAAACAATATCAAGCATTATTTGGCTTAGAAGATGTAGAGCTTGAATTTACACCAGAAGCATTAAAAGCGATGGCGAAAAAAGCCCTTGAACGTAAAACCGGTGCACGTGGTTTACGCTCAATCGTTGAGGCTGTATTGTTAGATACGATGTATGATTTACCTTCAATCGAAAACTTACAAAAAGTGATTGTGGATGAAGAAACCATCGTTGATAACAAACCACCAAAACTTGAATATAAAAATTAACGGAAAGTGCGGTTGTTTTTTCTAACATTTTTCATAGGCAATTCCGAAAGAAAATGCTACAATCGCACGTTCTGAAATTAATCTAAAAATTATTTATCCCTTATTTTATACGGATTCAATTATGGCAACTGAAATTGTTGAGAAAAAGAAACACGACCAAGAACAAGTCGTAGAAGGAAAATCAAAAGGCTTAAACACGCTTCTTTGGATTCTTTCTGTGGCATTTTTTACCGCCGCAGCAATTGGTAACGTTTATTTTAAAGAAGCCTTTTCTTTACCAGTGCGTGTAGTTGGCGTAGTTGTCGCCTTATTAATTGCCTTTGGTTTCGCTGCAATTACCAACCAAGGTACAAAAGCTCGTACATTCTTTAGCGAAGCAAAAGTTGAAGGTCGTAAAGTGGTATGGCCAACTCGTGCAGAAACACGTCAAACAACTTTAATCGTTATTGCGGTAACGGTGCTTACTTCTTTATTCTTCTGGGCAATTGATTCAATTATCATTGCATTGATTAACTTCTTAACTGATTTGAGATTCTAAAATGAGCGAAACTGAAAACGTATCCAAAAAACGTTGGTATGTATTGCAAGCATTCTCAGGCTTTGAGAGTCGTGTTGCAATCACATTGCGTGAATATATCAAACAACAACAAATGGAAGATCAGTTTGGCGAAGTGTTAGTGCCGACTGAAGAAGTCGTTGAAAACGTAGCAGGTAAACGTCGTAAAAGTGAACGTAAATTCTTCCCTGGCTATGTATTAGTTGAAATGGCAATGAATGATGACACATGGCACTTAGTGAAAAGTGTACCACGTGTAATGGGCTTTATCGGTGGTACACCAGATAAACCAGCACCAATTTCTAAACGTGAAGCGGATTTAATTTTAAATCGTTTAGAGCAAAGTGCTGAAAAACCACGTCATCGTAAAGAATATCAACCAGGTGAAGAAGTGCGTGTGACAGAAGGTCCATTTGCTGACTTTAATGGTACGGTTGAAGAAGTAGATTACGAAAAAGGCCGCTTAAAAGTGTCAGTATCTATCTTCGGTCGTGCAACACCAGTTGAGCTTGAATTTGGTCAAGTGGAAAAAACACGTTAATTTCCCTTTTCTAAAGTAAGAGATTTAATGACCGCACTTAAACAATAAAGTGCGGTTGTTTTTCGAGTAGTTTTTCTACTTGAAATTTCGAGGCTGATTAATTAAAATACAGCCTTTCATTAACAGGGGAGCCGATTTCGGCGTTATCACCCATTTAGAGGAAACTAAAAAATGGCAAAAAAAGTCCAAGCATACGTTAAGTTGCAAGTTGCAGCTGGTATGGCAAACCCATCACCACCAGTTGGTCCTGCATTAGGTCAACAAGGTGTGAACATCATGGAATTCTGTAAAGCATTCAACGCTCGTACTGAGAGCATTGAAAAAGGTTTACCAATTCCAGTTGTTATCACTGTATATGCAGACCGTTCATTCACTTTCATTACTAAAACTCCACCAGCAGCAGTATTATTGAAAAAAGCTGCAGGTATCAAATCTGGTTCTGGTAAACCGAACAAAGATAAAGTGGGTAAAGTAACTTTAGATCAAGTTCGTCAAATCGCTGAAACTAAAGCAGCAGATATGACTGGCGCGACTATCGAAACTAAAATGAAATCAATTGCTGGTACTGCTCGCTCAATGGGCTTAGTGGTGGAGGAATAATACGATGGCTAAATTGACTAAAAAAATGAAAGCAATCAAAGCTGGCGTAGATTCTACTAAAGCATATGAAATCAACGAAGCAATCGCGTTATTAAAACAATTCGCAACAGCTAAATTCGTTGAAAGTGTTGACGTTGCAGTAAACTTAGGTATCGATCCTCGTAAATCAGACCAAAACGTTCGTGGTGCAACTGTATTACCACACGGTACAGGTCGTGAAGTACGCGTAGCTGTGTTCACCCAAGGTGCTAACGCAGATGCAGCTAAAGAAGCTGGCGCTGATTTAGTCGGTATGGAAGATTTAGCAGAGCAAATCAAAAAAGGCGAAATGAACTTTGACGTTGTTATCGCTTCTCCTGATGCAATGCGTGTTGTTGGTCAATTAGGTCAAGTATTAGGCCCACGTGGTTTAATGCCAAACCCTAAAGTTGGTACCGTAACACCAAACGTTGCTGAAGCAGTTAAAAATGCTAAATCTGGTCAGATCCGTTATCGTAACGATAAAAACGGTATCATCCACACAACAATTGGTAAAGCAAACTTCTCTGAAGTTCAATTAAAAGAAAACCTTCAAGCATTATTGGCTGCTTTAAACAAAGCAAAACCAACTACTGCAAAGGGTATCTTTATCAAGAAAGTAAGCATCTCTACAACTATGGGTGCTGGTGTGGCTGTTGATCAAGCTTCACTATAATTAAGCGTTAAAACTTAATTCAAATTAACCGCACTTTGGATAACTAAAGCGCGGTTATTTTTTTCAACGAGTTAAATGTTGAGAATATAAAAAGAGCGGTCAAATTTCATTGTGTTTTGAATTTGACCGCTCTTTTTTATGGGAGATTATTTCGCTAAAGCGAAAATGGCTTCAATAGCTTCTTTAGTATACGTTTTTTCCACTTTCGCTCTGATTGCAGTTTGAGCTGCATTTTCAACAATTTCAGCTAAGGTTTTATTATCAATGCCAAGTTGTTCAAGGCGGGTTGGCGTATCGATTTTATCAAACCAGGCTTTTAAGGCGAAGATGCCGTCTTCAGCCTTGTCTAAGCCAAATATTTCTTTAGCAAAGCGTTTGAATTGAGCAGGTCTTTGAGATTGGTACCATTGCATCCACGCAGGCATAATGACGGACAGCCCAGCGCCATGTGGCACATCTGAAATCGCACTCATGGAATGCTCAATCATATGATTGGGGAAACCGTAAGGTGAGATACCTAAATGGGTTAAGCCGTTTAACGCAAGTGTAGCTGCCCAGGCAAATTCAGCACGCGCATTGAGATCTTGTGGGTCATTAAGCAAGATTTCAGTCGTACGGATAACGGTTTTAATATTGCTTTCTACTAAGAAATCAATAATTTCAGGGCGATATTCTGCGGTGAAATAGGCTTCAATCGAATGAGCAATAATATCTGCGGCAGAATACACTAAATAATCACGACTGACGGTCGCTTGTAATTTCGGATTAATGACCGATACTTTTGGGAATAAATGATTGTTGTGAATCGAATATTTTTGCTGCGTTTCTTCATTGGTAATGACTGAGCCCCAGTTCATTTCGCTGCCTGTTGCCGCAAGGGTGATTACATCAAAAATCATTAATGCTTTTTGCACCGGTGTGCCTTTAAAGAAGTCCCAAGTATCACCGTCATAACACGCACCAGCTGCGATCGCTTTCGCACTATCAAGGCAAGAGCCGCCACCGATACTCAACACACTATCTGCACCAAAGGCTTTTGCCATTGCAACGGCTTCACGAACTTTGCTGATTGTCGGGTTACTTTTTACCCCACCACATTCAATGTATTCAATTCCCTGCTCACGTAAGCTTTTAGCCACATCTTCAAATAAACCGGATTGTTTGACTCGCTCACTGCCATAGATAATTAAGGCCTTTTTTGCACCGTATTCGTGCATATATTTACCCATCTCTTTTTCTTTATCGAGGCCAAATTCAATGCGAGTAGGGTTTTGAAAACTAAATGGATACATATTTATCTCCTTATTATCTATTAAGTGCGGTCAGTTTTTGCGTTGTTTTTATTCCACAAAGTAATGCGGAATGAAGTGGCTATCATTGCCAGTAACTGGGGTAAAATCTTCTCTCAATCCGATGCCACAAGCCACATCACCGACAACCCAAGAACCAATCATAGGATACATACCATCAAAATTTGGCAGTTCAAATTTTTGTTGATAGATATAGCCTGCTTGATCATAAAAGGCAGAATACTCACTGCCTTTGGCAGCAAATTCTAGACCATTACGTTTTTCATAGTAAGAAACATTGGCGCCCTCACGGCCTAAGGTCGGTTTTTTCACCCATATTGATTGACGATCGGTAATATCATGCTTACTAAAGTAAGCAGGGAGTAATAATGGATGATTTGGATGTTTTTGCCATAATTTCGCTAATAGCACTTTATTGCTTAATAGTAATTTCCACGCCGGTTCAATAAAAGTGGTGGAGGAATTAAGCATGTGTGGTGCATATTCTGTGGTGGTCATCCATTCAAGCGGATAGAGCTTAAATAAACAATCAATAGGTTGATTATTCAGATCGAGGAATTGCTGACTATCTTTATCGTAACCCACGTCTTCAATGGCAAGCTGATGAATATGCCAACCTGCGTTGTAAGCCACATCTGCTAGGTAATCGATATTGCCCCAATCTTCACGCCCCGCTTCTTGCATGGCACTAAAATGGAAATCGTTTAGCCCAGTTTGTTGTTGAATAAACTGAAAGCGATTAAGCAATTCTTCGTGAATCCAATTGAATTGGTCACGATGTGCTAAGCCTTCAATTTGCTCTAACCATTGCCATTGCACCACGGCAGCTTCAAGCAGAGAAGTTGGGGTATCAGCATTGTATTCAAACATTTTCAGGTTTTCACCGTCATAACCAAAATCAAAACGGCCATATAAGTACGGTACGTTTTTAGCCCATGTTTGTTCAATCAGATTTTTTTGCAAATCGGTGAAGCGATAATGGGCATAATCACCTTGTTTCACTTCATCTGCAACAAAGTCCATACACATGGCGTGCAATTCGTTGGTGGCATCTTCAATACGATCGATTTCAGCTAAGGTAAATTCATACGCTACATTATCCGACCAATAATGCGAGCCATCAGAGGAAGGCAGATTATAGTAATCAAAGCCCACATCTAATAATTGTTGCACCATATTGGGGCGAGTAGGAAAGCCTGTGATTCGTTTCATATTTAACCGCCTGAGCTACGGCTGCTGCTTGAGCTAGCGCTTTTAAAGCCACCGCGTGAAACCGGTTTGCTGTAAGTGCTACCGGCATTGCCTTTAACTAATACAGGCTTACCGACAGAACGATTAGTTTGCGGTTGGATAACTTGACCCGTTGGCGTAGAAACAGCACGGTTACTTGGATTGTAGCTAGGCCCTAAAAATGACCCCACCGTACGCGCGATCATATAACCCATTGCGGCGCCTGCAATCGCACTGCCCATACTGCCATGTCCTTCTCCTGTTGCAGAGCTCGTGTGGCTTGTTCCCTCAGCGCTGCTTGAATTGCCAGAGTGAGTTGCTCCATCTGGATTTAAGGTTTGTTTGACGGTCTGATTGTCTTCTGACCATTCGCTATTATTGCTTGGACGTGTATTTAAATTGCCCGAGAGAGAGGAGCCTGAGCCAGCATGTGCTGTGGTGGTGCTGTTATTTTCATTAGATTGGTCAGCTTCGCATAATTCAATTTTTTGCCAATCGGCTAAACAATCCTCAAGGCTGTTATAAACATCTCGTTGAACTTGCTCTTCTGAGCAGCCGCCCAATAAAGCTACAATAGAAAGGCTTACGAGAACTTGATTTTTCTTTTTCATCATAGGGTTAAAGTGTTAATAATTCAGTTAAATGATTGATTTCTAATGTAGGCAAAACACTTGCTTCAGTAAATGAATTGAGATCTTTGCCTGATAAATTGATCCATACAGCTTGGCAGCCAGCTTGAATGGCGCCTTGAACATCCGTGGTTAAGTTATCACCAATATGTAAAATTTCACTCGGTTTTACGCCAAAATAATGGGCGGTTTGGTGGAACAAATCTTGATGAGGTTTCGCTCTGCCTTGTTCTCCACCACGTAAACTCAGCTGAAAGTGTTCAAACCCAATACGTTTTGCAATCACATTACCATTGGTAATCACGCTAAGCGGGTAGCGATCTTTAAGTTGGTTTAATACTTCAATGCTTTCAGTGGGCACATCAATTTTATGTCGCCATTCAATAAATTCTTCCATAGCGAGGGCCAAAGTGCGGTCAATTTCAACCGTACTTTTACTATGATGCGCCAGTAAGTGCCGTAACGTTTCGACACGCCAGGCGATCACATCTTCAGCAATCAAGGAATCTTTCTCCGCCAGTTGCCATTTCCATTCTCGCCAATATTCTGAGGTAAGATCGCTCAGTTGTGCGTGTTCTTGCACACATTGAAGAAAATGCTCTTCGGCCAAACGAATGACATCACTATTATCATAAAGGGTGTCATCAAGGTCAAAACTCATAACCTTGAAAGGCTGAAGACCGCGGTAAAATCGCATAATTAATCCTATTTAATGGTATTGACACCAAGCCATGCGGTCGCACGTTCATTGGTGATCTCTTCGTGTGTCCACATGCTCATTAAGTCAGGCTGAGGATGTTTATTGGTGTTATAGCCGATCAAATGAGCAAAATCAAATACGGCATGGGGATAGCCGTTAATAAGCAATAAGGCTAAATAACCGCTTTCATCCCAGCAGATTTCTAATTTACGAGCTTCGTGGTGATTGCGTGTGTTATCGACGTTATAAACGTGTAAGCAATCGACAATAGGTTGTGCATTTTGACGCATATCTAACGCATAAAAATAGCCCGTTTCACCGTCATCTTCAAACATTACCGCCAGATGATCATGCACAGTTGAGTGTGTGCCGACTTGTTTTGGTTGACCGAGAAAGAGTTGATCTTCGAGGGTTAAATGTAACATGGTATTTCCTAATCAAATTGTGTAGTCCAGTGACTACTATGGTGTGCCTGAAAGCAAAGTTCAACCTGTGCGGGCGTATTTTTTTCTTCATTCATTGATGGCAGTTCATTTAATGCAAAATAGGCAGATTGAACGGTTTCACTATTTGGTTGAAATTCACCACTTAATGGTTCGCACATGACGAAGGTTTTGAGTACAGGATGTACAAAAGGCGGAAAATTGCGTTTATGTTGTTCATGAATAGCAATAATAAAAGTCGGCTTAACATTAAGCCCCGCTTCTTCGCGTACTTCTTTAATCGTATTACTATGAATGGTTTCTAGCACATCTATCCAGCCGCCAGGCAGTGACCAAAGACCATCATTTTCTTGTACTAATAAAATTTTATCATCTTTGAAAATAGCTGCGCGCGAATCGATTTTAGGGGTTTGATAACCAGCCCCATTGCAGAAAAACGGTTTGACAGTTTCTTTGGGTATGGCTGTTTTATAAGCGAGCATTTCAGCAGACAAATCCCGCAAACGTTCATAGCGCTCAATATCATAGATATTTTTGCAATAAGTTAGCCCGTTTTGTGCAATGCTTTGGATTTCGATAGCCCAAGATAGCCAAGGTTCAGTAAGAAGTGAATCAGATTGTGTCTTCATAAAAACACCTTAAAAAAACACCGCACTTTTGTGCAAAGTGCGGTGCTATTTTACCTTAAATTAAGCAAAAATTATGCTTGACCTTTAACCGCTTTTAAACCTAAGAACGGAGCTGGTGTGCCAGCACGTTCTAATGCTTCTTCGATACGGATTAATTGGTTGTATTTCGCAATACGGTCAGAACGGCTCATAGAACCAGTTTTGATTTGACCTGCTGCTGTACCAACCGCTAAATCAGCGATAGTCGCATCTTCGGTTTCACCTGAACGGTGAGAGATAACCGCAGTGTAACCTGCATCTTTAGCCATTTTGATTGCTGCTAAAGTTTCAGTTAAAGAACCGATTTGGTTGAATTTGATTAAGATAGAGTTTGCGATACCTTTTTCGATACCTTCTTTTAAGATTTTGGTGTTAGTGACAAATAAGTCGTCGCCCACTAATTGAACGCGGTCGCCTAACACTTTAGTTTGGTATGCAAAACCATCCCAGTCAGATTCATCTTGACCATCTTCGATAGACACGATTGGGTATTGTTTAGTTAACTCTTCAAGATAGTGTGTGAACTCTTGAGAAGTGAATGAACGGCCTTCGCCTTTCATTTCGTATTTGCCAGTTTCTTTGTTGTAGAATTCAGAAGATGCACAGTCCATTGCTAAAGTCACGTCTTTACCTAATACATAACCTGCTTTTTCTACAGCTTCTTTGATACATGCTAAAGCGTCAGCGTTAGAGGCTAAGTTAGGTGCAAAACCACCTTCATCACCTACAGCAGTGCTCATGCCTTTAGATTTTAATACTTTCGCAAGGTTGTGGAATACTTCAGCACCGATACGAAGTGCTTCACGTAATGTTTTCGCACCAACTGGTTGAATCATGAATTCTTGGATATCAACATTGTTATCTGCGTGCTCACCACCGTTGATGATGTTCATCATTGGTAATGGCATAGAGTAAACGCCTGGCGTGCCGTTAAGTTCTGCGATGTAAGCGTAAAGAGGTAAACCTTTAGATGCTGCAGCGGCTTTTGCGTTTGCTAAAGATACCGCTAAGATTGCGTTTGCACCGAAGTTAGATTTGTTTTCAGTACCGTCTAAATTGATCATGATTTGGTCGATTTCAGCTTGGTTAGACGCTTCTTTACCCACTAATGCATCTGCGATAGGACCGTTTACTGCTGCAACTGCTTTTAATACACCTTTGCCTAAGAAACGAGATTTGTCGCCGTCACGTAATTCTAATGCTTCACGAGAACCAGTAGATGCACCTGATGGCGCAGCTGCTAAACCAACGAAACCACCTTCAAGATGAACTTCAGCTTCCACAGTTGGGTTACCACGAGAGTCGATGATTTCACGACCAATGACTTTAACGATTTTTGCCATTTTGTTTTCCTCTGTTTAAAGTTAATTAAAATTAGTTAGGCGAACCTAAAGTGGCAATATAATAAAGCAAATTTAGAAATTTGTCTTGGAAAAATGACCGCACTTTGATCTGTATCTTGTTTTTCAATAAAGTGCGGTGAGATTTTGTCTCTTTTTATCCAATATCTATTTAATTTTAGTGGATTTATCCATAAAAGTTCGTTAAAGTGCCAGTAAATTCCATACTATTTCAGTATGAATTATTAAGTGTTAATTAAGACTTTATAGAATAAAAAAGGAATGATTATGTCTGTTTCAACATTTTTCGAAAAGACTAAAGCGCAGATAAAAAATGCAGTGTCTGCACATCCGATTGAAATTTTTCTAATTAGTGCATTTGCAATTGGAATTTGGTTTATGGAATTAGGGACTCATAAAGAAAATGATCATTTGGCTTACTGGGTATTTGAGCCAATGCTATTTATCTTTATTTATCTCTCTCGACCATATTCTTGGTATCGTTTTTCATGGATTGTGCCATTGGTGGCGCTAGCTATCATTGGCATGACCAATGATAGTGCAGAGTTTTATCTATCGAGTCCAAAATTTTGGGGCGCAAATTTTATTGCGTTACTGGTGTTATTAGGGTTTCCATTTGAAAAAAATAATCAAGGGTTTACCTACCGTAATTTTACCAATCTATTCCATCTTGGCTTAGCGACAATGGTATGGTTGTTGGTGTTTGGATTAGTAGCAGCGATTCTATTTACAATTACTACACTCTTTAGTGTCGAGTTTTCTGATAGTTTCTATGAGCATTTTTATACATCTTTAGGCATTTTTACTTTGCCACTCTTTTTCTTAGTATTCCAACAACGCCAAGCTAAATCAGAAATGACGTTAAATCGCATTTTTGAGATCTTAGTTAATTTTGTATTAGCACCAGCATTGATGATTTTCACTGTGTTGCTTTATGCTTATGTTGTGCAAATTATTTTTGAAGGCGTATTACCAAAAGGCATGCTGGCGAATATTACCTTGCCTTACCTGCTTGGTGGTTTAGGCGTATATGCATTACGTTCTATTTGTGCTAAAGCCCGCTGGGAAACTTTCTTTAAGTTCTATCCGTATCTATCTATTGTGCCAATCGTGTTATTATGGTTGGCGATTGATCGCCGTATTAGTGCCTATGCTTGGACGGAACAACGTATTTATTTAGTGGCTTTGGCTACGGCGATTACGATTGCTTATGCGATTCTGATTGTGCCAAAAGCACGTCAATACCGCCTGATTTCTGGGGTTGTCATGGTGGCAATTTTCGCTATGACTTGGATTGTTAAACCACAAGAAATTGCTTACCAAAGCCAAACTGCACGTTTTGAACAGTTATTGAAAAAACTTAATTTATCAGATGGCTTAGGCAAAATTCGTGATGATATAGATTTTGTCGAACGTTTAGAGAATATGCCGAAGAGCGAGCTTAAAGATTGGGAAGAATTAGATAATGTAACATTTTATATGGTTCGTCATATAGCGCTAGACTCTTATGTAGAAGATCCTTATAAAGAAAGACACGAGATATTTAAGCAGAGATATGGTGAAAAATCTGAAGAACTTGTTACATTAAATATTTATGGTGATCATATCAGCATCAATAGCCAAGTAATTAGCGACCGAAAAACAACAATAGAATTTCTATGGGAGTCAATTGATGTCACGCCGTATAAAAAATGGATTCGTGTACCAAGACCTGGATTTTATCGTACAGAGGTTCAGACTTATATGAAATCTGATGAAAAAGCGGATAAGCACGAAGAGAAGCCAGAGGTTTGCTTTGTTGAAGATCATGACAGATATTGTACTAATATGGATGAACATATTCACAAAGTATTCAAGGAACATCAATTAGACCCGATGAAAAAAATGTCTAAAGCTGATCTTAAACCGTTTACTCAAGATTTATTAAAAATTGATGGACCAAGTTTCACGGTTTATTTGAGAGAGCTTGAAATGGAGTTTAGTAAGGAAAAAGGTTATTACTATAGTGAAGTATCTGTACAAGCTATTTTTGATAAGTAACCCTAAATAAAAAACGCTGTGATATTTCACAGCGTTTTTGCAACAATTAGCTAAAAATGATCGTTTTTTATTTCTGCCATGTTGTTTTCTGTCCATAAAATTTAATGGTTGATAGGTAAATTTAATATGTCTGCAATTTCTATTATGCGAGGCGCGGCTGATTTTGGGCAAACTAAGCAATAGAAATTGTCGGAACCCGTATCAACATAAAGTAAAGTATAATCACTTATCGCTTCTACTTTAGCCTTAATATGTGCAAACTCATGCTTTGCCTCTTCGAAAGTGATTTCGAAAGTTTGTTCAAGAGCTTCTGAAAGAAAATGATTGAGTGAGTCATAATCAATTTTCCAATCATCTTGATAGCAATGAAGATAACTTCTGATAAGCTCTAATTTAGCGTATTCTTCATCGAAATCTTCGTCCTCATAGATATCACCAAATGCGATCATTTTTTCTCGACATTTTTCTAGGTCTTTATTTAGCCATTTATAGAGGCTTTTAACTTGCTTAATATATTTTGCTTTGATGTATTTTTTCGTTTCAAGCAACATAAGTAACTCATCAAATAAGGCATCTTGATTGATTTCATTTTCACGTCTGTCAATGCTATCGCAAATCAAATCAACGGCTTGTTTTAACAAATCAAACTTGTAATGTTGTTCATCAAGCGGTTTGGCATAATAAATCGCAGCCATTAAATCCAAAATAAAAAGCTTATCAGTATGTTGTAACGAATATGCAGCATCACGAATAGGTTGCCCAGCAAATAGCTCAATTCTTTGCGGAAATTCAAATTCAGTTTCTTTAATAATATATTCATATTCCTTATGCGGTTTTATGCCGAACCCAATATTTAAAAAAGAATAGCCAGAACCATTAAAAAATTCTTCTCGAGAAGCAGGTACGAATCCCATTGGGTTACAGAATTGGCTTTGTAAATCATACATGTCGCCGCCAAAATCTAATTCATTAAATTTTTCTTTTGAGTAATCGTCCCAATTATCAGAATAGTAAAATTGATAGGCGTAAATATCTGTTTCAAAGACATTGTTTTTGACAAGTAAATCACCATCAGGTTGATTTTTAAGATAATGCTCAATTTTGGCGAGTTTTTGGTCTAATAATGTGAAATCTTCAGGCTTTTCAATCGCGTTTAAAACCGCATCAACTGAAGATAAAAATTGCTCATAATGTGGACTATGTTGATTAAATGGCTTTGCCTGCATCATATTCTGAAAAAGATTATCCGCTTGATCTGTTTCGGCGAAAACGAAGCTATCCTGATCTGGAAAAACAAAAACTCTAAAAAGTGAGCTATCTGTTGGGTTTAATTTAAAATCAATAGAAAGAAATAATTGTACCCAATTTTCCTTTTCAAATTCTATGCGCGTGATACAAGGCAGTTTCATTGTTTTTGTTAGGAGCAAATTGAGAGGTTGGTATAAATCAGATAAACCCGTATTTTCTAGCAATTCAGATTCATCTAAATTGGCTTTACCATAATGCCAATAGGTTGCGATTGCCATTGGCGCAACCTTGTGATTTCTGACAAACAACCACTCAAATGGCTCTTCTTTCGCCTTAAAATATTGAAAGATTTTGTCCAGTTTGGTTATTAATGTTTTGTCTAATTTTTCAGTGTGTGGTTTAGATTTAAAAAACATCATAAGCAGTCTAGTTAGAATAGGTAGTTTAAAAGTGGTTTATTGATAATATTCATATTTCTTTGTGGTTTTATCTAACCATCTGCCTTTTTCATCATACATAATGCTTTCAATCACATTACCGTATTGATCAAATTTATGACGCGTTGTGAGCGTTTCTTCTAATTTCCCATGTTGATCAAAAATTTGGCGTTTTAATTCATTGTGGTTTTTGTCATAAGTAAAATCTGCTCGTCCCTCATTAAAAGGCGTGTTATGTACAAAGTCGCCATTTTCGAGATAACGATAAGTTTCGCAATTACTTTCTTTTCCACTGTCATCAAAATCACAAACCTTGATGAGTTTATCGTCCTTGTAATGGAATTTTTTCGCATGGCCGTCAATCATCTTTGCATAATAAACGGCTTCAGAGATGAGTTTACCATCTTTGTCGTAAACTCTTTTGATGTAATCTTCTTGAAAATTCGGTTTTTTCGGCTTTTTGCCTACATAGGTGATTTCTAAAATGATACCCGAACCATCGCTGTTTTCTTGATAATGGTAGAGTTTTCCATGAGCCTCTTTATCGATAGTGTAACGAATTTCTTCTAATTGATTGTTTTGATCATATCGATAATTCGCCGTCGTTTTATAGGAATATTCAGATTCTTGGGTAATCTCTTCAGTTTTAATTAAAAAGCCTTGCTCGTTATAAAATTGACGAACATCGTTCGTGACCACTTCTCCTTCTACCGTTTCTGGATTATCTTCCGACTGTGAAATAACGGACTTCACTTTGCCTTGTAAGTGATTAGCTTGCCAATCAGTTTGAATAGGGAAAAGTGCGAAAGCACAGGTAGAAAGGCTAGAGAGAAGGGTTGTCAGTAAAAATTTATGCATGGTTATTCCTTTTATAACAAGCAGTTGAATTGAAGAATGTTTTATAAATATATTTAAAAGTAACCACTTATTTAAGTTAGATAAATAGTTGACTAAAATGTTATACTAATTCAAATGTTTTTTGAAGTGTAATTAAATAAATTTGCTTTTTTATGGGGTAAGAAAATGATGAAAGTATTCCGGGAAGTGGTAATTTTTCTGTCTTGATAAGAAAAGCATAATACACAAATATATTGATTAAGAGAGATATTAGGAAATATGAAGCTTTTAAAGACACCATTAGAAATATGTTTGTGGACAATTGGTATATTGCTTGGAATTGCCACATTATTATTTATTTTGAGTTATTTCGTATTTTATTTTTTGTTTTCTTCAGCTCCACAAGATTGGGCGCTTAGAGGTGTTCAGTTACAAGATAAACCGTATTTAGCAGGTATTGATGATTTATCTCCGAATGCATTTGTTTTTGCAACAACCGGAGAAGATGCGCCAGATTATGTTATTACGCTCGATAATACATATTTTAAGTGGGGCGATTTTCGTTTAAATAAACTTTCATTAAATAGTCATGTTGTTAGAATCAATAATTTGGTTAGATTGGGTGAACAACATGATACTGACTTAGGCATGCCAGAAACGATTTCTATTAATGGACAGTCTTGTTTGAGTAGAGGAAGTTTTGTTTTTGTACGAATAAAAGGTAAGGGGCCTTCGATGTCTTATTCTGATTTTACCTTAGCTAGTTGTGAAATACCTGAAGGCGAGGTTATTCTACCGACGATTCGTTTAAAGAGTAAAGTTGCATTTTATGAAAATCGCCAGCTTAATTATGATTACCTTTGGAAACATAATGAGTTAATAAGTTCACAAATAATGCAAGCTCATAGTTATAATGCGAACTTTATAGAGCCGAGTTTGCAAGTTCAGCTAGCCAATGATAAAGATAAATTTGATATTTGGTGGTATTACACTGATTTAACCAATCATGCGAAGCTTATCCAAGTTGTTCACGGTGATTACATGGATGAAGCCAGTAGTGAAAGGAATTTTGTTATTGGTGAGTGTCGTTATAAAGTAGGTAACACTCGAATTTATCTCACTGATTTAACAAAAGATACCGCACATTGGCATTTTATTGATGATTTCGATTCAGGTGATATTTCTGATAAATGTAAAATGCAGATCTTGCCTTATCGTTTAGTGAAACAGTAATAGAATCAATCAAATTAAAATGCTTAAAAATGCAAAGTGCGGTCAAAAATTCTTGTGTTTTTGACCGCACTTATTTATTGAATTATCAACAAATTACTTTTCAGTTTTTAACTGATTTTCTCTTGCTGCTTTGACAAAGCCTTCGAATAATGGGTGGCCATCACGAGGCGTTGACGTAAATTCTGGGTGGAATTGACATGCCACAAACCAAGGGTGGTTTGGTACTTCAATGATTTCCACTAATTTACGATCCGCAGATAAGCCAGTTACTTTAAGACCTGCTTTTTCAATTTGTGGAAGCAGATTATTATTCACTTCATAACGGTGGCGGTGACGTTCTTCAATGGTTTCTTTGCCATATAATGCACGCGCTTTTGAGCCTTCAATTAAATGACATTGTTGTGCCCCTAAACGCATTGTGCCACCAAGATCTGAATTGTCATCACGAGTTTCAATGTGGCCTTCCGCATCTTGCCATTCCGTAATCAAACCAACAACTGGTTGCTCACAGTTACGATCAAATTCAGATGAATTCGCTTTCTCAAGACCTGCAACATTACGCGCGTATTCGATTAATGCAATTTGCATCCCTAAACAAATGCCTAGGTAAGGCACATTGTTTTCACGTGCATATTTAGCGGTTAAGATTTTGCCTTCTACACCGCGATAGCCAAAACCGCCCGGTACTAAAATACCATCGACACCTTTTAATACATCAGCACCTTTCGTTTCAACATCTTGAGAATCAATGTATTTAATATGCACGCTTAAACGGTTTTTTAAGCCAGCGTGTTTTAAGGCTTCGTTCACTGATTTATATGCATCAGGTAATTCAGTATATTTACCTACCATACCGATGGTCACATCGCCCACAGGGTTGGCTTCTTGATAAAGCACTTGTTCCCATTCAGAAAGATCTGCTTCAGGGCAGTTTAAGTGGAAACGTTGGCAGATAAATTCATCCAAACCTTGTGATTTCAATAACGCAGGAATTTGGTAGATTGAATTTACATCTTTTAATGAGATGACCGCACGTTCTGGTACGTTACAGAATAAGGCGATTTTTGCACGCTCGTTTGGTGGAATCATGCGATCTGAGCGGCAGATAAGCACATCTGGCTGAATACCAATTGAAAGTAATTCTTTTACAGAATGTTGAGTTGGTTTGGTTTTTACTTCGCCCGCCGTTGGGATGTATGGCACTAACGTTAAGTGCATAAAGAGAGTATTCTCACGGCCTACTTGTACGGCAAGTTGACGAAGTGCTTCTAAGAATGGAAGCGATTCAATATCACCCACTGTTCCGCCTACTTCCACAATTACCACATCATGGCCTTGTGCGCCGGCAATCACGCGATCTTTAATTTCATTGGTGATGTGTGGAATCACTTGAATTGTCGCACCTAAATAATCACCACGACGCTCTTTGCGTAATACTTCAGAATAAATTTTACCTGTGGTGAAGTTATTACGTTTTGTCATTTTGGTACGAATAAAACGCTCGTAGTGACCTAAGTCTAAATCGGTTTCCGCCCCGTCTTGTGTCACGAACACTTCACCGTGTTGGGTTGGGCTCATTGTACCCGGGTCCACGTTGATGTAAGGGTCTAATTTCATAATAGTCACGTTTAAGCCACGTGCTTCTAAAATTGCTGCTAATGATGCTGCAGCAATACCTTTACCTAACGATGAAACCACACCGCCTGTGACGAAAATATAATTTGTAGCCATAGTGAGAGACCTAAATATGTTGGGATAAAAATGATTATAGCCAATCATCTTTTATGCAAATTTGTGCAGAATGCTGAAAAGTGCGGTCAAAAATAAAAGATGATTAGCTATCAAGACGGGAGGATAGTCTACCTTATTTGTTGAATTAACTCAACGATTGAATAATCGATCAGGGTTAATTTTCATAGATGAATTATTTAAATGCCAATCTATAGATTTCTAAAATATCCTCTGCTGTACAATTACGTGGATTGCCTCCAGTACAAACATCTTTAAGAGCATCTTGAGAAAGAGAAACGAGATCTTTCTCTTGAACACCTATAGAGTGTAATTTCTCTGGAATTCCGACATCTTTAGACAGCTGTCTTACAGCATTAATTGCCGCTTTGCGATATTCATCTTGGCTCATGTCATCTACGCCTTTTACACCCATTGCTCGGGCAATTTCACGGAATTTTTCACCCGTTTCAGGCGCATTGAATTCCATAACATAAGGCAATAAGACAGCATTGGCGATACCATGCGGGGTGTCATAATAGGCAGAAAGCGGGTGCGCCATGCTGTGTACGATACCTAAGCCTACGTTCGAAAAGCCCATACCGGCAACATATTGACCAAGCGCCATACCTTCACGTCCTTCTTTGGTGTTTTCTACCGCACCACGTAAATGTTTGGCAATTAAACGAATCGCTTCCAAATGCAAAGCATCGGTAAGTGCCCAAGCTGCTTTGGTGGTGTAACCTTCAATAGCATGGGTTAGTGCATCCATGCCGGTGGCAGCGGTCAAACCTTTAGGCATGCTGGACATCATGTCAGGATCGACTACAGCGACTACTGGTATGTCGTGTACATCTACGCAAACAAATTTGCGTTTATTCGCTTCATCGGTAATCACATAGTTGATAGTGACTTCAGCGGCAGTGCCTGCTGTAGTCGGAACAGCGATAATGGGTACACATTTGTTCTTGGTCGGCGCAACACCTTCAAGAGATAGAACATCTTCAAATTCAGGGTTATTGATAATAATGCCGATAGCTTTTGACGTGTCTGTAGGAGAACCTCCTCCGATGGCAATTAGGTAATCTGCATCACTTTGTTTGAATTTTGCCACACCTTTTTTGATGACATCGACGCTTGGGTTGGCTTTCACTTCGTCAAAAATCTCGTAAGCAAGCCCCGCCTTATCCAAAAGTGCGGTGACTTTTTCCACTACATTAAATTTAATCAAATCTTTGTCTGTGACTACTAAAGCTTTTTTAAAGCTACGACTTATGACCTCATCTACAATATGTTGAATGGCGCCAGCACCGTGATAGCTGGTTTCATTAAGAATCATTCGATTAGCCATAAAATATACTCCTTTACTTAAGATGATAAAAATACTTAAAAAAACGACCGCACTTTTAAGTGGAGTGCGGTCATGTTTTACGTTATTTTAGAACTTTCCAACTTCTGAAACCATAAATTGCGATAACGACGAAGCAGATTAACGGTAGGATAAATGAGAAGTTGACAGCCGGTAATCCCATTACTTGACCTTGGTCGATGATCATACCTTGCAATGGAGGCATTAATGCACCGCCCACAATAGCCATCACTAAACCGGCGGCACCTAAGGTAGATTCTTCTTTTAAGCCGTAGAGTGCAATGCCGTAAATGGTTGGGAACATGAGTGACATAAAGCCTGAAGTTAAAATTAAACAGTACAAGCCCCACACACCATCAATGAAAATCACACCGAGGATGCTGAAGAAACCGCCGATAGCGAACAACATGAGCATGAATTCAGCTTTAAGATATTTCATTAAGCTTGTGCTGATGAAACGGCTGGTAATAAAAATCCCCATAGCGATGATGTTGAAGTTTTGCCCTTCCGCTTTGGTGAAGCCTAAACGTTCCGCATATTGCACGATAAAGGTCCAGCACATAATTTGTACGCCAACGTAGAATACTTGAGCAATTACACCTTCGCGATATTTCGGCTTCTTAATTAAGCGAGCTACGGCCTCTTTAAAAGAAAGGCGGGTATCACTCTCCTCTACCTTCACTGAAGGCATTTTATATAAGGCGATGATGACTAACACTGCAACAACGACAAAACCAAGTGCAACGTAAGGGTCACGGATTTCGGCTAAGTCGTGGGTGCGAATGCCCATTTTTTCTGTTTCGGATAAAGTATGGTAAATCAAGTTTCCAGCAGCATCCCGTTTATCGGATTCCAAATTGGTTAAGACTAATTGAGATGCGACGAACATCCCGGTAATAGAGCCAAGCGGGTTAAAGGATTGGGCAAAGTTTAAGCGACGGGTAGCCGTTTGCGGATCACCCATGGCTAAAATGTAAGGATTTGCTGTTGTTTCAAGAAATGCCAAGCCAAAAGTCAAAATATAAAGAGAAATTAAGAAGAAATTGAACACTTCATATTTAGCGGCCGGCCAGAATAAGAATGCGCCGACCGCATAGAGCGCTAAACCTAGAAGGATACCTGCTTTATAACTATAGCGACTGGCAAATAATGCAGCCGGAATTGCCATGGTTCCATAACCACCATAAAAAGCAAATTGTACTAAAGCGGCTTCAGATGCCGGAATTTCCATGACTGTTTGGAATACGGCAACCATAGGATTTGTAATATCATTCGCAAAGCCCCACAATGCAAATAAGCTTGTAATAAGAATGAAGGGCACAAGATATTTTTTTTCTAAAACTTTAGCGCTCATAATCTTTTCCTTGTTTAAATAAGTGATGAATCTATTTGTGGACTATTCTTCAATGCGCAGCCCATAAGTGTGGAATTTTCCTAAAACCACGTTCATTTGTTCTTTGCTTAATAATGGAATTTCTAAGCCCGTTGATAACAATTTCAAATACCAAGATGCTAATACTTCGACTTCTTGTGCTAACCATAAGGCTTTGTCTAGGTTTTCACCACAAGCGATCAAACCGTGATGAGAAAGTAAAATCGCTTTGCTTTCTTTAATGCCTTCGCCCACATAGGACGCTAATTCGTGAGTACCGAACGTTGCATAAGGCACACAAGGGATATGATCGGTGCCACCAACCGCGACCATGTAATGAATGGCCGGAATCGGTTTTTCCAAAATAGAAAGCCCTGCGCAGTTTATAGAATGGTTATGCACCACCGCATTGGCTTCAGGACGTGCTTGATAGACGGCTAAATGGAATTGCCATTCACTAGACGGCAGTTTGTTTTCTTCGTGTTTACCTTTGCCGTCTACATACACAATGTTTTCCGGTTTCATTAAATGATATGGCATTCCTGTCGGGGTGATCAGCATGCCGTCTTTGTAACGTACACTGACATTTCCCGCTGTACCTTGGTTTAACCCTAGTCGAGTCATTTCAAGGCAAGTATCAATAATTTTTTGTGAAAGTTCTTGTCTGTTCATTTTTTAGTACCTCTAAGCTGTTATAGAACGGGGGTAACCCCTTTTTTGATGATAATGTTGCCGTATTTAGCTGTTTCGCCACTGATTACGACGGCATAAGCTTGTTTGGCACGTTCGTAAAAGGCAAAGCGTTCAATACGCTCTAAATTAGGTGTAAAACCAATCGCATTTTTAATCGCCGTTAGATAATTTTCTTCTACTTGTGGATCGAGAGTATCACCAGGCACCACTTGCATCATAATTAACGGCGCATCGACATAAGCATCAAACTCAAATAATGGTGCAATGCCTTTGAGTAATGTAGATACAGTGATGCCATCTGCACGAATTACTTTTGAATGTAATGAGTGTGCGGGAAAATGGGCATCGGACAGTACAATTTCATCGCCATGTCCCATTTCGGCAAGAATTTTGAGTAACTCAGGGGAGATTGCCGGGTGGATACCTTTTAACATATTGATTTCTCCTATTTATTCTTTTCAAGTTTTATTGCCTCTTAGAAAGAGGAGGGATTAATTCTTTCTAGCCGGATTAACTCGCTTTCTATTTGGTTGCATTGCTTTCTGTGCTTGTTCTGGCGTTGCGTATATCCCAACGCCTGCGAAGGTAAACATTGCAGCGCCGAGCACAGTGCTTTCTGCGACATCCACGACATCAATCGGTAAACCTAAAACATCAGCACGGATTTGGTTCCAAAGTGGATTTTTCGAGCCGCCACCGACGCAAAGCAAGCTTTCCGCTTTGAAGTGGCTGACTTGTTGTAATACGTCCAAGCCTTGTTTGAGTTGGTTTGCCATGTAATAAAGCGCGGCACGGTAGATTTCACCACGAGTGGAGAACATGGAAAGTCCACTGATATTGCCTTGTCCGAGTTGGCTAAATACACCCTGAAAATTGACCGCACTTTGCGAGCCTTTTTCACCGGCAGCGGCACCTTCGGCGATCATGGTCGGGTAATATTGGTCGGTGCCATATACATCGGCGAACAACAATTTACCGAGCCATTCCATAATGCCTGAGCCGACCCATTGTACGGCAGGGTTAAAACAATTCAGTTGTGCGTCAAACTCGGTGGTTAAGCCTTGCGGCACAAAATCAAATTGCGGTTTGGCGTGTTCTGTACGGGCCATTAAGATTTCCCACGTGCCTGAACTGAGTACCGGTTGATTCAATCCCGCACCGGAGCCAAATACGGCAAATTGGGTGTCGTGACCACAGGATATAACTGGAATACGATTTAAACCCCAATGGTCGGCAAGCGCACTAGTTAACTCCCCCACTTTTTCACCTGCGTTATGCAATGGTGGAAAGTGTTTTTGGCTTAAACCAAGCAGTTTTAAAATATCCTCGTCCCAATTGCCTGTTGCGAGATTGGTCATCATAGATGTGCCTGCCATAGTGCGGTCGGTGGTAAATTTGCTGGTTAATCGCTGGGTTAGCATGGAGGAAATGAACACGAATTTATCCATTTTTTGGAAAATATCCGGTTTATTTTCTTTCAACCAAAGTAGTTTAAATAAAGTGTTGAAACTGTATTGACCAATGCCGTTGCGTTGATAAAGGGCTTTTATGTCTAGCAACTGAGGGAGGTTTTCCATCACCGGCACTGTGCGTGGGCATTTCCACGAAATAATCGGGTAAAGTTGTTGTCCGTTTTTATCAAATGGTGCACCATCCACGCCAAAAGTCGTGACGGAAATACCTACGATTTCTTTTAAATCAACCTGTTGTTGCTTTAATTGAGTGATCGTATTATCTGCACACATGGTGAGTTTTTGCCAAATTTCTTCAAAATCCCAAATATGATAATCGGGTGATTCACTACCCTGTTGGGTATTATTAGCAAGGTGATGGGATGCCATGATTTTGCCTTTATCATTCATGGCAATGGTGCGTAAATTAGTCGCACCGCAATCAAAAATCAGTACGATAGACATAAAAGCTCTCCTAAGTGCGGTTTAAAATTCATTTGTTTTTTCAACCGCACTTGTATTTGAATTTTTATGGGATGATGGCGCAAGTTAGGGAAGCTTGCGCCAGTCATAGGTTATTTATAAAGTGGTCCAAAGTTTTGGCAGGCGCGGTAGTCTTGACCTTCTTTGTCTTGACCAAAGCCATTCCAAGAACTTGGGCGGAACACGTCGGCATCTTCAACGTTGTGCATACAAACCGGAATGCGCAACATTGAAGCTAGCGTGATGAGATCAGCACCAATGTGTCCGTAAGTGGCTACACAGTGGTTAGCCCCCCAGTTCGCCATTACAGAATAAACATCAGTAAATGCCCCTTTACCGGTCAAACGAGGCGTAAACCAAGTCGTCGGCCAGGTTTCGTTTGTACGATGGTCAAGGGCATCATTGACTTCTTTCGGTAACTCAATAGACCAACCTTCGGCAATTTGTAGCACAGGGCCTAAGCCTTTGATGAGGTTAATGCGGTGCATGGTGAACGGCATGCCACCTTTGGTTAAGAATTGAGAAGATAAACCGCCCCCTCTGAAGTATTCGTGTACCGCAGGACACCAACGGGTATGCTCCAAACAACGTTTGCCGTCTTCTTCCGTGACTTCCCATGCCGGTTTGATGGTTGGGTTGCCATTGGCATCTTTATGTTGACCTGTACCGTCAAGAGCAGCGGAACCTGAGTTAATTAAATGCAGGAAGCCTTGTTCCGGACGGAAACCGGTAACGCGTTCTACAGAATCCGGGCTCCAGTAAGTCCGCACATCGGCAAAGATTTGCGCCTGACCGGTGAGCTGATTACCAAGCAACATACAAACCGCGTTCAAACTGTCGTTTTCGGTCGCAAGAATGTATGGCGGGCGCACGCCGTTCCAGTCGTAAGTCGAATTTAGCATGGCTTCCATGAAGTCACCGTTCGGTAAATGATCGGTCCAATGGCGTTGACCTTGGAAACCTGCAGCAATGGCATTGTGACCGAGTGCTTCTTCTCCGAAGTTTAATTTCGCCAATTTCGGATTACCCACCATTAAGTCACGGGCGATAATGGTCATTTTCACCACATTTTCCCAAAGTTCGGCGCGTTCTTCAGGTGAGCGTTGATTTTCCGGACTGTTTACGTCAATACCGTCTTTGCAATATTGTTTCACCCAAGAAAGCGCTAAATCCACTTCTTCTTGATCGTAAATTTTGCGATCCAAGCGGCGTTTGATTTCGGTCATGTCCACATATTCGTTACGCATGCCGAGGTATTCTTGGAAGAATTGTTGGTTGACGATAGAACCGGCGATACCCATGGAAACGGAACCGATAGATAAGTAGGATTTGCCGCGAATAGTCGCAACTGCAAGGCCGGCACGCGCAAAGCGTAACAGTTTTTCTTTAACATCAGATGGAATGCTTGTGTCATCCGCTTCTTGCACATCATGTCCATAGATGGAAAATGCCGGTAAGCCTAATTGAGAGTGGCCGGCAAGGGCGGCGGCAAGATAAACTGCTCCCGGACGTTCGGTGCCGTTGAAACCCCAAATGGCTTTTGGCATATGCGGATCCATATCAATAGTTTCAGAACCATAGCACCAACAAGGAGTAACAGTAATTGTTAAACCAACATTGTTGAGTTTGAATTTTTCTGCACAAGCAGCGGCTTCAGCAACACCACCAATACAGGTGTCGGCAATTACACATTCCACGAAGGAACCGTCTGTGTGGCGAATGTGATTTTGCAATAACTCTGCAACTGATTTTGCCATTTGCATGGTTTGTTCTTCTAACGATTCTCGAACTCCCATGCGACGTCCATCAATAGTAGGGCGAATACCGATTTTTACTCGATTTGATTGAGTGACCGATGTCATCATAAAGCTCCTCCTTTTGTGTTTAACATTTATGATGAAATATGGATAAGCTGCTATCAACTTAACTTGGTATTATTTTTGATAAAAAGAATGTGAGAAGATAGGTGAGATACGAAATAGATTTCAGATTTGTGAAATAGATCACACAAAAGTGTTATTTTTTAATAAAATTAATGCCCGATTTAATAATTATTACACCTTAAACGGTCAAATCGGGCATTTTTATCTATATAACGGTCATTGTGTCTACTTTGTCACAGTATTTTTGTAAGGGGAAGGGAAGGGCAGAATCGGTAAAAATAGTGTCTATTTTATTTAAACCACTTAATTGAATTAGGCTTTTTTTCTCAAATTTTGATTGATCTACTAGTAGATAACATTTTTCTGACGCTTCCATCATCTTTCGTTTTAGTGATGCATTGAGTTCATTTGATTCCCAGATATTTCCTTCATTATCAATACCTGAACAGGAAAAAATAGAAAAATTGATGTGTAAACGTTGTAATAAGTATTCTGATAACGGACCATAAAAGGCTTCATATTTGTGAGAATAGACACCTCCAGTAACAATTGTTTTGATATTGGGTTTGTTCACTAATGCGTTGACGTTAAAAATTGAGTTTGTTACGACTGTGCAAGGAATATCTGGCATAAGGTATGCAAAATACCAACTGGTAGAGCTAGCATCGAGTCCAATCACGGCATTTTCATAGAGCAATTCAAGAGCGTTTTTAGCAATATGTCGTTTGGCTGCGGCATTGACATGTTGTCGTATTTGGAAAAAAGATCCAAGATCATTTATTTTTCCGCTAACAGCGCCACCATGAGTGCGATATAGTAAACCTTTTTTTTCTAATCGATTAAGATCTCTACGAATTGTCTCTACTGACATTTCACATTGCTGAGCGACTTCTTGAACGCTAACTTTACCTTGGTGATTTAGCAGTTGTAAGATGATTTCATCTCGGTTGTGCATATGTACCTCTATGGGTTGAAAGGTTTTCACTATTATAGAATTTTCTTGAAAAGATAAACAACTTATCATTCCCTCCATTCTACGATAGAATACGCCTAATTTTTTATCAAGAAGAGAAGAATTTATGACAAATAAAGCATTAAGCGTGGTGATTTTAGCGGCCGGTAAAGGCACTCGTATGTATTCTGATTTACCTAAAGTCTTGCACAAAGTGGCAGGTAAACCGATGGTAAAACATGTGATTGATACGGCAAATCAATTAGGTGCAGAAAACGTGCATTTAATTTATGGTCATGGTGGCGAATTAATGCGTGAGCGTTTGGCAAATGAAAGCGTGAACTGGGTCGTTCAAGCAGAACAATTAGGTACTGCTCATGCGGTTCAACAAGCCGCACCATTCTTCAAAGATGATGAAAATATTGTGATTTTATATGGTGATGCGCCATTAGTGACCAAAGAAACATTGGAAAAACTCATTGCAGCGAAACCAGACAATGGGATTGCATTGCTCACGGTGAATTTAGATAACCCAACGGGTTATGGTCGTATTATTCGTGAAAATGGCAATGTGGTGGCGATCGTAGAACAAAAAGATGCCAACGCAGAGCAATTAAAAATTCAAGAAGTGAATACAGGCGTGTTAGTGGCCGATGGTGCACATTTCAAAAACTGGCTTTCTCGTGTGAAAAATAACAATGCACAAGGCGAGTTTTATTTAACGGATGTGATTGGTTTAGCAAATCAAGATGGTTGTCAGGTTACTGCCGTTCAAGCCTCCGAATTTATGGAGGTGGAAGGTGCCAATAACCGTTTACAACTTGCTGCATTAGAGCGTTTTTATCAACGTAAACAAGCAGAAAAACTTTTACTTGCAGGCGTGATGTTGATTGACCCTGAGCGTTTTGATTTACGCGGCACATTAGAGCACGGTAAAGATGTTGAAATTGATGTGAACGTGATTGTGGAAGGCAATGTGCGCTTGGGCGATCGTGTGAAAATTGGCGCTGGTTGTGTATTGAAAAACGTGACTATTGGTGATGATGTTGAGATCAAACCTTATTCTGTTTTAGAAGATGCAACAATTGGTGAGAAAGCAGCGATTGGCCCATTCTCTCGTTTACGTCCAGGTGCTGAATTAGCCGCTGAAACCCATGTGGGTAACTTTGTAGAAATTAAAAAATCCACAGTGGGTAAAGGCTCTAAAGTAAATCATCTCACTTATGTGGGTGATACCGAAATCGGAGAGAACTGTAACATTGGTGCAGGTGTCATTACTTGTAACTATGACGGTGCAAATAAATTTAAAACAATCATTGGTAACAATGTATTTGTTGGATCGGATACGCAGTTAGTCGCGCCTGTTACCATCGCAGATGGAGCAACCATTGGGGCTGGTTCAACGATCACTCAGAATATTGAGAAAGATGAGCTGGTGATTACTCGCGTGCCACAACGTCATATTCAAGGTTGGCAAAGACCAGTGAAGAAAAAGTAATTAACATTGCAAGGCGAACCAATGTGTTCGCCTTTTATGATTTGATGCCTTTTACTTTATAAAGGTTGTTCGAGTTGCTAAAATCATCGTCCATTTATAAAGACAGATAATTTCCTATGACAAAAAATAAAACAGGACTTTCATTTCTTTGGCTAAGTGCGGTCGCATTTATCCTCGATTTACTGACCAAATATATTGTGGTGCAACGCTTTGATCTCTATGAAAGCGTGAACATATTACCCATTTTTAATTTAACCTATGTGCGTAACTATGGCGCAGCGTTTAGCTTTTTAGCTGAGCATGATGGTTGGCAGAAATATTTCTTTATCGTGCTTGCGATTGGGATTTCTTTAATGCTGGCTTACTTTATGAAAAAGAATTCGGCAGAGCAAAAATTACAAAACTCAGCTTATGCACTGATTATTGGTGGTGCATTAGCCAATATGGTGGACCGTGCGTATAACGGTTTTGTGGTGGATTTCTTGGATTTTTATTGGGATATTTATCATTATCCGGTATTCAATGTGGCAGATATTGCAATTTGTATTGGTGCGGGTTTATTAGCATTAGATGCCTTTAAAGGTGATAAAAAGAGCGGTCAAAAATGAAGATAATTTTAGCTAACCCTCGCGGATTTTGCGCGGGTGTCGATCGAGCCATTAGCATTGTTGAATTAGCACTTGAAATTCATGGTGCACCAATTTATGTACGTCATGAAGTGGTGCATAACCGTTTTGTGGTGAATGGTTTGCGTGAGCGTGGGGCGATTTTTGTAGAAGAACTAAGTGAAGTGCCAGATGGCGCCATTGTGATTTTCTCCGCCCATGGCGTGTCACAAGCTGTTCGTCAAGAAGCAAAAGATCGTCAGTTAAAAGTATTTGATGCAACTTGTCCGTTGGTAACCAAAGTACATATGCAAGTGGCACGTGCGAGCCGTAAAGGGACGAAAGCAATTTTGATCGGACACAAAGGCCATCCCGAAGTGGAAGGCACAATGGGGCAGTACAACAACGAGGAAGGTGGTATTTTCTTAATTGAAAGCGTGGAAGATATTGCTCGTTTGCCGGTTCAAGAAAATGATGATTTAACCTTTATGACGCAAACCACACTTTCTCTTGATGATACGGCGGAAACTATCAGTGCATTGAAAGACAAATATCCTGCTATTCAAGGCCCACATAAAAACGATATTTGCTATGCCACAACCAATCGTCAAGAAGCGGTGCGTGAATTAGCAAAACAGTGTGATTTAGTGGTCGTTGTAGGCTCTAAAAACTCATCGAATTCTAACCGTTTAGCTGAGTTAGCATCGCGTATGGGCGTGAAATCAAAATTGATTGATGATCCAAATGATGTGGCAGCAGATTGGTTTGAAGGCGTTGAAACAATTGGCGTAACAGCAGGTGCTTCAGCACCGGAAGAGTTGGTGCAATCCGTGATTGCTCGATTAAAAGAATTTGGTGCCGATACTATTGAAGAGCTTCAAGGCTTAGAAGAAAATATGTTCTTTGAAGTGCCAAAAGAGTTAAGAATAAAAGAAGTAAACTAATTCTATTAAAAAAGTGCGGTTAATTTACCGCACTTTTTTTGTGTTATTTTATTTTTTATTGTGCACTTTAAGCCATTTTTGCATTTGTTCAATTTCTGCCTGTTGAGCGTTAATAATATTCTCAGCAAGCTTACGCATCTCAGGATCTTTTCCGTATTTTAATTCAACTTCCGCCATTTTTACTGCGCCAATATGGTGTGGCAACATACCTGCTGCAAAAGCAACATCAGGATCTTTATATTGCGCAGCTGCCATCATGTCTTGATGCATTTGACTCATACCTTGCATTAATTCTTGTTGCATTGCAGAATCTGTCGACATTGGCATATTCATGTGTGCTTGATGCGGTTGTTCATTAGCTTGGGCATAAATTGAAACTGCAGCAGCGCTAAGTGTGATAAAAGTCATAAGTTTTTTCATGTTTTTCTCCTATGTGATAACTGAATGAGCACCAATCATAAACTTTGACCTAAGGTTAAGGTCAATATTTATTCCGAAAATTTTTGGTGAGATGCTAAAATAAGACAATGTTTGATATGAGGGACAGAATCATGAAACAAAAAATTGTGCTTGCCACAGGTAATAAAGGCAAAGTAAAAGAAATGGCGGATGTATTAGCCAATTTCGGTTTTGAAGTGATTGCTCAAACGGATTTAGGCATCGAAAGTCCAGAGGAAACGGGTTTAACGTTTGTTGAAAATGCGATTTTGAAAGCACGTTATGCATCTGAAAAGTCGGGTTTACCGGCTATTGCAGATGATTCGGGTCTGGTAGTCGATGCGTTAAATGGTGCGCCAGGATTGTATTCTGCACGTTATGCCGGTGTGGATGGTGAGGAAGCTGATGCGAAAAACCGAGAAAAATTACTGGCAGAATTATCCGATGTTCCAACGGAACGTCGCCAAGCAAAATTTGTGAGTACGATCGTGTTATTACAACACCCAAGTGATCCTTCTCCTATCATTGCTCAAGGTGAATGTGACGGGCAGATTATTTATGAAGAAAAAGGTGAAAATGGCTTCGGTTACGACTCACTCTTTTTTAGCCCAGAAAAAGGCTGCACCTTTGCCGAATTAGAAACTGTAGAGAAAAAGAAAATCTCTCATCGTGCGAAGGCATTGGCCGTTTTAAAATCAAAATTAAGCGTCTAAAGTGCGGTTAATTTTTAACGAGAATTTAAGGATACAAAATGATTGTGACAACAACCCCCAATGTCGAAGGGAAACAAATCGTAGAATACAAACAAGTCGTCTTTGGCGAAGTGATTGCGGGTGCAAATTTCATGCGTGATTTCTTTGCTGGCATCACAGATGTGATTGGTGGGCGTTCTAGTGTTTATGAGCGCCGTATTAGTCGTGCGCGTCAAGATGCGTTGAAAGAACTGGAAGAAAAAGCACATGCCTTAGGTGCTAATGCCATTGTTGGTGTAGAAGTTAACTACACAACGGTAGGTACGAAAAGCATGTTTATGGTGATTGCAAGTGGCACGGCAGTGGTGGTGCGCTAAGGTCGTTTTTTCATTTACTTAAATGTAATTTTTGCGATCAGGATCGCAAAAGTGCGGTCAATTTCTTGCGTGTTTTTGGTGTTTCTTAAAAATGTCGCTGTTGATATAAATCAACGGTACTTTTTGTTAATAAAGGGCATTTTTATGAAATTGATGAAACATTTATTTAGTTCATTATTTGTTGCGACCACAATGTTGAGCTCGCAAGTGTTTGCAGAAGAAAAGGTGGCTGAACAGGCTCAACCTCAAGCGCAAGTTCAGCAACAAACCGCATCACAAACTACACAACAAGCAGTGAGTGATAAATTAAATATCAATACCGCCAGTGCATCAGAAATTCAAAAAGCACTAATTGGTATTGGTGCGAAAAAGGCGGAAGCCATTGTGCAGTATCGTGAAAAGCACGGTAATTTCACTATGGCAGAACAATTGCTTGAAGTACAAGGCATTGGTAAAGCAACGTTAGAGAAAAATCGCGATCGTATTGCGTTTTAATCTGCGTTATTTATATATAAAAAGCGGGATAGTGATATCTCGCTTTTTTTGTATTTGAAGATAAAATTTACCAAAACTTGCAAAATATCAAATTTTTTTGAAATAAATGGGGGATTTCTTGCAAAGGTTTTTTAAGAGAGTAGAATACCAAATGGGTATAGGAATACCTATGTTGTAGTATAAGAAATAATAAACCAACTATTTGGAGTTAGATATGGCATCAGAAAATTTAAATCAATCTTCTGTTGCTCTCACACCAGTTGAAGCAACGGATTATGCTGAAAGCGTTGCTGCGTATAAAGCGCAAAAACGCCCATTTTTATCATTTCTGTCTGGTATTAGTGCTGGGGCTTGTATTGCTTTAGCCTTTGTATTCTATACGACGACACAAACAGCAAGCGCAGGAGCGCCTTGGGGATTAACCAAGTTAGTCGGTGGATTAGTTTTCTCTTTAGGCGTAATTATGGTGGTAATTTTAGGATCTGAATTATTCACCTCTTCTACTTTAACCTTAGTTGCCCGCGTAGGCGGTAAGATAACCACAAGTCAAATGATCCGAAATTGGATTGTGGTATATTTGGGCAATTTTGTGGGCGGTTTATTTATTGCTGCAGTTATTTGGTTTGGGGGACAAACCATGGTAGCAAATGGTCAATGGGGTTTAACCATTTTGGCAACCGCTCAACATAAGATTCATCATACTTGGTTTGAAGCATTTAACCTTGGTATTTTATGTAACATTATGGTGTGTGTAGCGGTATGGATGTCTTATTCCGGTAAAACTGTTACAGACAAAGCATTTATTATGATAATGCCGATTGGTTTATTTGTCGCATCTGGTTTTGAACACTGTGTGGCAAATATGTTTATGATTCCACTAGGCATTATCACAGCTCATTCTAGTACGCCAGAATTTTGGCAACAAATTGGGGTGGATCCAATGAAATATGCAGATTTAGATCTCTATCATTTCATTGTGAAGAATTTGATTCCAGTAACGTTAGGAAACATTGTGGGTGGTGCGGTTTGTATCGGCTTATTCCAACGTTATTTAACCAAAGCTCACTAATGTACTAACGAACTAAACAGACTTATTTTTTATCAATTAAAAAAGGAAATGACTATGTCAGAACTTAATGAAGCACAAAAAGTTGCGTGGGCAGGATTCGTTGCCGGTGATTGGCAAGAAAACGTCAACGTGCGTGATTTTATTCAAAAGAACTACACCCCGTATGAAGGTGATGATTCTTTCTTAGCAGGTCCAACCGAAGCGACAACAAAACTTTGGGAAACCGTTATGGAAGGAATTAAAGTTGAAAACCGCACACATGCGCCATTAGACTTTGACGAACATACCCCTTCAACGATTACTTCTCACGCACCAGGTTATATCAATAAAGACTTAGAGAAAATCGTAGGTCTTCAAACCGATGCTCCATTAAAACGTGCCATTATGCCATTCGGTGGTATTAAAATGGTGGAAGGATCATGCAAAATTTACGGTCGTGAATTAGATCCTGAAGTGAAAAAAATCTTCACTGAATATCGTAAAACCCATAACCAAGGTGTGTTCGATGTTTATACGCCAGACATTTTACGTTGTCGTAAATCAGGTGTATTAACTGGTCTTCCAGATGCTTACGGTCGAGGTCGTATCATCGGTGACTACCGTCGTGTCGCACTTTATGGTGTTGACTTCTTAATGAAAGATAAATACGCACAATTCACTTCTTTACAAAAAGACTTAGAAGATGGCGTAAATTTAGAAGCAACTATCCGTTTACGTGAAGAAATAGCAGAACAACACCGTGCATTAGGCCAAATGAAACAAATGGCAGCAAGCTACGGTTACGATATTTCTAACCCTGCAACTAACGCTAAAGAAGCAATTCAATGGATGTACTTTGCTTACTTAGCAGCAATCAAATCACAAAATGGTGCAGCGATGTCATTCGGTCGTACTGCAACCTTCATCGATATCTATATCGAGCGTGATTTAAAAGCAGGTAAACTTACTGAAACTGAAGCGCAAGAATTAGTTGACCACTTGGTCATGAAACTTCGTATGGTTCGTTTCTTACGTACACCTGAATACGATCAATTATTCTCTGGTGACCCAATGTGGGCAACTGAAACCATCGCAGGTATGGGGTTAGACGGCCGTACATTAGTAACCAAAAATACCTTCCGTATTTTACACACCCTTTACAACATGGGTACTTCTCCAGAACCAAACTTAACAATTCTTTGGTCTGAACAATTACCTGAAAACTTCAAACGTTTCTGTGCGAAAGTATCGATTGATACATCATCAGTTCAATACGAAAATGATGATTTAATGCGTCCAGACTTCAACAATGATGACTACGCAATCGCATGTTGTGTATCACCAATGGTTGTTGGTAAACAAATGCAATTCTTCGGTGCGCGTGCAAACTTAGCGAAAACATTGTTATACGCAATCAACGGCGGTATTGATGAAAAATTAGGTATGCAAGTTGGTCCGAAAACTGCACCAATCACTGATGAAGTGTTAGATTTCGACACAGTCATGACTCGTATGGACAGCTTTATGGATTGGTTGGCAAAACAATATGTGACAGCCTTAAACATCATCCACTACATGCATGATAAATATTCATACGAAGCCGCATTAATGGCATTACATGATCGTGATGTATACCGTACTATGGCTTGTGGTATCGCAGGTCTTTCTGTTGCAGCAGACTCTCTTTCAGCAATTAAATATGCGAAAGTTAAACCTGTTCGTGGCGACATCAAAGATAAAGATGGCAATGTTGTAGCAAGCAACGTAGCGATCGACTTCGAAATCGAAGGTGAATATCCACAATATGGTAACAACGACAACCGTGTTGATGACATCGCTTGTGATTTAGTTGAACGTTTCATGAAGAAAATTCAAAAACTTAAAACTTACCGTAATGCTGTGCCTACACAATCTGTATTAACCATTACTTCTAACGTGGTTTATGGTAAGAAAACAGGTAACACCCCAGATGGTCGTCGTGCCGGCGCGCCATTCGGACCAGGTGCTAACCCAATGCATGGTCGTGACCAAAAAGGTGCGGTCGCATCATTAACTTCTGTGGCTAAACTGCCATTTGCTTACGCGAAAGATGGTATTTCTTATACCTTCTCAATCGTACCAAATGCATTAGGTAAAGATCCAGAAGCACAACGTCGCAACCTTGCTGGCTTAATGGATGGTTACTTCCACCATGAAGCCGCAGTAGAAGGTGGCCAACACTTAAATGTGAACGTATTAAACCGTGAAATGTTATTAGATGCGATGGAAAATCCGGATAAATATCCGCAATTAACTATTCGTGTATCTGGTTACGCAGTACGTTTCAACTCTTTAACTAAAGAGCAACAACAAGACGTCGTAACTCGTACATTCACAGAATCGTTCTAAATAAAATTATGCTTTAATACAAACCACTTATAGACTAGTTTTATAAGTGGTTTATTTTTATATATAGGAGAGCAAATTATGGTAACAGTTATTGCCCAATTTTCAGTAAAAGCGGACAAAATCAATGATTTTCTAACTCAATGCCAAGAGTTGATTAAGCATACTCGCCAAGAAACAGGATGCGTATCTTACGAATTACAACAAAATAGCAAACAAGCTAATCATTATGTTTTTATTGAGCAATGGAAAAGCAAAGCTGATTTAGAACAACATTTTGCAACACCACACTTTACCTCAGTTGTACCTGTATTGGTTGAGTATTGTGAACAAGCGCCAGTGGTGCAAACCTTTCAAAAAGTTAGCGAATAATGACCGCACTTTGATAAATATATTTTAATTATGAGCCTGATTTTAAGTCAGGCTCATTTTTTATAGATGATATTTTTGGTAAAATTTAGCTAGATTAATTTTTTGGAAATTTATGTATGCCTGTGCTAGGAAGAATTCACTCCTTTGAATCCTGTGGAACCGTGGATGGTCCCGGTATTCGTTTTATTTTATTTATGCAAGGCTGTTTAATGCGTTGCAAATATTGCCATAACCGTGATACTTGGGATCTTGATGGTGGGCGCGAAATCAGTGTGGAAGAACTCATGAAAGAAGTCGTGAGCTATCGCCATTTTATGAATGCAACTGGTGGTGGTGTGACAGCATCAGGTGGTGAGGCAATTCTTCAAGCAGAGTTTGTGCGTGACTGGTTCCGAGCTTGTAAAGCAGAAGGGATTAATACTTGTTTAGATACTAATGGGTTTGTACGTCATTATGACCATATTATTGATGAACTACTCGATGTAACCGATCTCGTTTTGCTTGATTTAAAAGAACTGAACGACAAAGTACACCAGAATTTGATCGGCGTACCGAATAAACGGACGCTGGAATTTGCGAAATATTTGCAAAAACGTAATCAGCGTACCTGGATTCGTTATGTAGTAGTTCCAGGTTATACCGATAACGATCATGATGTTCATCTGCTCGGACAGTTTATTGAAGGTATGACCAATATTGAAAAAGTCGAACTTCTCCCTTATCATCGATTAGGGGCTCATAAATGGAAAACCCTTGGCTTTGAGTATGAGCTCGCAGATGTTTTGCCACCGACGAAAGAATCGCTTGAACATATCAAAACGATTCTTGAAGGATATGGACATACGGTAAAATATTAAGCTAAGGTATAAAAAGATTAACAGCAGGCTTTAGAAAGCTTTAAGGAGGAAAAATGAAAAAATTAGCATTAACGTTTTTAGGTGTAGCCCTTTTAGCAGGTTGTTTAGCTGTTCAATCGCCAGTTACACAAGAAGAGGTGACATTAACCGCCCCTTCAAAAGATAGAGTAGGGTATGTGCGATTAGTAAAAGATAAAAATTACTACATTGATACTGATTCTATTTGGGTAGATAACCAAGATTTAAATCAGGTGCACTTTGATGCCGTGGTGAATTTGGATAAAGGTTTATATGTGTATCCAAATGAGAAAAGACGCTATGCGCGTTCTGTTCGCCAATATAAAATTTTAAACTGTAAGAACTACCATTTAACTCAAGTTCGTACTGATTTTTATGATGATTTCTGGGGTGAAGGTTTACGCGCCGCACCGAAAAAACAAGAGAAATACACCATTAGCTTAAAACCTAACACAACGCTCTATGCGGCTGCGCAAGTTATTTGTGTGAACTCAGATAGAAAACCTTCTTTAGAGTTAGAAGGCTCAAAAGCAAAATAATCAATTAAAGTGCGGTTAGAAATAACCGCATTTTTTATCTCTCAGATATTAATGAACAGGCAATAAAAAACGGTCAATATTCATTAAATATTGACCGCTCTTTTTATCTCTCAATGAAAGATTATTTCACACGAGAGACGTATTCGCCTGAACGAGTATCCACTTTAATCACTTCACCGATTTGAACGAAAAGAGGTACTTTCACCACTGCACCAGAACTTAATGTTGCTGGTTTACCGCCAGTACCTGCAGTATCACCTTTAAGACCTGGGTCAGTATCGATGATTTCTAATTCTACGAAGTTTGGTGGGGTAACAGTAATTGGCGCACCGTTCCATAAAGTCACGATACAATCTGCTTGGTCTAATAACCATTTTTCAGCATCACCCACTGCTTTTGCATCAGCAGAGTATTGTTCAAATGTTTCTGGGTGCATGAAGTACCAGAATGCATCATCTTTGTATGAATAAGTGAGGTTAAGATCCATAACATCAGCAGCTTCAACCGAAGTACCAGATTTGAAGTTTACGTCTAATACTTTGCCTGAAATTAATTTACGAATACGAGTACGAGTAAAAGCTTGGCCTTTACCTGGTTTAACGAATTCGTTTTCAACGATCACACAAGGCTCACCGTCTTGCATAAATTTTAGACCTGGTTTGAAATCACTGGTAGTATATGTAGCCATATTAAAAATATCCTAAAAAATAGAGATTGTTTGAAAGTGCGTATTTTAACCCGAAATATTGCGATTAGAGAAGAACAAAATTGGTTAGAAACCCTAAAAAATGCGATTTCTGATCCGAAAATCTTATTAAAAACCTTAAATTTACCTGTTGACGATTTTGCCGAGGATATCGCTGCTCGTAAACTTTTTGCTATGCGAGTGCCTTTACCTTTTGTCGAAAAAATGGAAAAAGGAAATCCTAAAGATCCACTTTTTTTACAAGTGATGACAGCTCAACAAGAATTTATTGAGACCGAAGGGTTTAGCCAAGATCCTTTAGATGAGCAGCAAAAAAATGCCGTACCTAATATTCTGCATAAATACCAAAATCGCTTGCTGTTCATGGCAAAAGGAGGCTGTGCCGTTAACTGTCGTTATTGTTTCCGTCGTCATTTTCCTTATGATCAAAACCCAGGCAATAAAGCGAGCTGGCAACAAGCTATAGACTATATTGCAGCCCATCCAGAAATTGAAGAAGTGATTTTTTCGGGTGGCGATCCGATGATGGCAAAGGATAGTGAATGGGCATGGCTATTAGAACGCCTTGAAAAAATACCGCACTTACAGCGTTTACGTATTCACTCTCGTTTGCCTGTCGTGATTCCGGAGCGAATTACGGATGAATTTTGTGATTTATTGCTAAAAAGCCCATTACAAACAGTGTTTGTGACACATATCAATCATCCAAATGAAATTGATGAAGAACTCGCTTTGGCTATGCAAAAACTGGCAGGCGCTAAAGTCACGTTACTCAATCAATCAGTCCTTTTAAAGGATGTGAATGATAACCCACATACATTAAAAGCATTGAGCGATAAGCTGTTTCAAGCAGGTATTCTGCCTTATTACTTGCATTTGTTGGATAAAGTGCAAGGTGCGAGCCATTTCTATATTTCAGATGAGAAAGCGTTACAAATTTATAAAGAATTACAGGCGCTCACTTCTGGCTATTTAGTACCCAAATTAGCTCGAGAAATCGGTGGAGAGCCAAATAAGACTTTATACACAGCGTAAGATCCGATAAAATACGATCCAATTTTTCACCGCACTTTTTGTGCGATCTTTAGTTTAGCAAATCGAGGTAATCCCGTGGATAATAAAAATCAACCTAACGACAATTCATCTCAAAATGAATTAGATTTAGGATTTAATCATTCAGACTCTGTGACCCCAAGAAAACCGGTTCAACAAAGTGGCTCAATTTTTGATAAAGCCAAAGGTTTATTTGGTAAAAAAGAACAGCCAGATACGCAATTCCATGTTCGTCGCGAACCAACTTTTGGTGCGGCAGCAAGCCAACCTTTTTCACCATCTCAAGCATTCCAAAGTGAAAATACTGAACAGTCAGCATCATCAAGTGCTTTCGGATCTCAAGAGCCTGTTGAAAATGTTCAAGTAGAAAGCGTAGTGGAAGAAAAAGTGATTTTTGAAAATTCTCCAGCAGAAGAGGTTGTGGAAGAAGTGACAACTCAAGCAGAAACCGTTGCACCAGCCGCTTCAGCAAGCTTGAAATCACCTGAAAAATGGAAGGTTTTACAAATGTTACCAGAAAAACATCGTCGTTTATTTATTGCGATTTTGGGTTTAGTGGTATTACTAATCATTTTCTTCACCTTAAAACCAAATTCAGATACGGTAGAGTCTTTTGAACAACAAAACAGCAATGAAATTCCGGTTCAATTCCAATCATTGGATCAGTCTCAACCGGTTGAAACCACAGTATTAGATAATAATAATGCAGCGCCGGCAACAACGGAACAAGCCGCAAATGAAGCTAAATCAGATGCACCTCCAGCCATGGAGTACGTAGGTGATAAAGCAGATGCTGCGAAATCACAACCTGCAGAGCCTGCACAACAAACTGTTGCTCAACAACCAGCAACTCAACCAGCACCGGTTCAACCAGCTGTTGCTCCTGCACCAGTTAAAGAACCCGTGAAAACAGTGCAACCAACTGTGGAAAAACATACCGTAACAGTTGAGCATAAAGCAGAACCTCGTCGTGAACAAACATCGGTGGTTCAAGAGAAAAAACAACCTAAACCTGTAGCTGAAAAAGCAACAGTTCAGCCGACTCAAACAGTGAAAAAAGAGTCAAGCAAAATTCAAGAAGCAAAACCGGTTGCAACTAAAGATAGTAAGGTTCAAATTGTGGATGCGAAATCAGCAAGTAACAATGCGGTTAAAGCAACAGAACCAACAGTACAAACCGCTTCAACAAGTGCAACAAAAACATTAACTGTGCCTCAAGGTGTTTCACTGATGCAAGTATTCCGTGATAATAAATTGAATATTTCAGATGTGAATGCAATGACAAAAGCAAATGGTGCAGGTAATGCATTAAGCAGCTTCAAGCCTGGTGACAAAGTACAGGTTTCAGTGAATAGTCAAGGTCGAGTGAGTGAGCTTCGTTTATCAAATGGCGGCAAGTTCATTCGTCAAGCCGATGGTTCATATCAATATAAAAAATAATTTTTAGTGGGCGAGTAATCGCCCATTTTTCTAGATGAGATTGTTTATCCTTGCTCATTTTGAAAAGTGAGCAATCATAAACAAACCTTGATGGAAATAGAATTCATGTTAAAAAAATTAAGCGTAATTTTGACCGCACTTTGCCTTTCCGCTTGTTCACAAAATGTTGAATTAAGCAAACTCGCACCACAGAAAATGAAAGTGCAAACCGTGGATAAAAAATCTCAAAAGGGTTCGGCGACGGTTTATTTGTGTAAAGGCAATAAAGAAGTGAGTGTGGTTCATACGAAGCAAAAACAGAAAAGTAAAAAAACACTCAGTCAGGTGACCGTTACTTTTAATGATGTAACCGAAAAATTAACTCGTGTGATTTCTGAACGTGGTAGAAATTATGCGAATATTCGTTGGTATTGGCAGGAGCGCGATGACTTCAGTCGATTACAAACTAGCGTAGGTGAAGTGCTCGCAGAACACTGTGTGAAACAACCAAGTGAATTAAAATCAGGCAAATAATTCTTTTATGGATCTCCAACGCGGCTTTGTGTTACATCGTCGTCCTTATAGTGAAACCAGCCTTTTGGTGGATTTGTTCACAGAAGAAACAGGGCGTTTGACGGTTATTGCAAAAGGTGCACGTGCGAAACGTTCTGCATGGAAATCTGTCTTACAGCCTTTTACGCCATTACTTCTTCGTTGGTCAGGAAAAGGTGCATTAAAAACGCTCACCAAAGCAGAGCCCGCAGCAATTACTCTGCCTTTGCAGCAAACGGCTTTATATAGTGGCTTTTATGTGAATGAATTGATTACGCGAGTGATCGAGCCCGAAACGGCCAATCCACAACTTTTTCAGCATTATCTGCACTGCTTAACAGGCTTAGCGACTCAGCCACAGGTTGAACCTACATTACGCTTATTTGAATTTCATTTACTTAAAATCTTAGGTTATAGCATCGATTTTCTGCATTGTGCAGGCTCAGGTTTACCAGTGGATGAATCGATGACTTACCAATACCGTGCGGAAAAGGGTTTTATCGCCTCGTTAGTGAAAGATAACTTAACCTTTTATGGACGAGATTTACTTGCTTTTGACCGTTTGGAATTCACCGATGAATCGGTATTACAAACGGCAAAACGTTTTACTCGCATCGCACTTAAACCTTATTTAGGCGATAAGCCGCTGAAAAGTCGAGAATTATTTACGCAAAACGTACTTTATTTAAAATAATTCCTTTCTTTGATACAAATAAATTAAAACACCATCATGGCTTTACTTTACGCTCCACAAAAAAAACAGAAAACCAAACAAAAAGTTGTCGCTGAAATTCAGGATTTAGATTATCAAGGGCTAGGTGTCTCTAAAATTCAAGGTAAAACCTGGTTCATTGAAAATGCCTTGCCAACGGAAAAAGTGGAAGCGGTAGTCACCGATGAAAAACGTCAATATGGGTTAGCCATTGCACAAAAGTGGCTACAAAAGAGTAGTCAGCGTGTTGAACCGCAATGCAGTTATTATGAACGTTGTGGTGGATGCCAAGGGCAGCATATCCCTGTAGAAATGCAGCGTAAAGCGAAAGAAAAAGCCCTTTTTTCTCGATTAAGTAAACTGCAAGCAGAGCCTATTCAATTAATGCCCATGATTTGTGGCGAACAATGGGCTTATCGTCGTCGCGTACGATTAAGTTTACTGTGGAATGCTAAAAACAAAATCATTGAAATGGGATTTCGTCAGAAAAACTCCAATCAGTTAGTGAGCATTCAGCAATGCTTAGTGGCAGAGCAAGCCATCAATGATTTGATCCCTAAATTGACCGCACTTTGGGCTCAATATTCAGCCCCGAAACAATTAGGGCATATTGAATTAGTTTCAGCAGAGAATGGCGTAGCTATGTTGTTACGTTACAAAGGAAATTTAACTGAAAGTGACCGCACTTTATTGCTCGAGTTTGCACGCGTAAATGCCGTGAATTTGTTCCTGCAAGATGATCAAGATATCCAACTTGTGCATGGTGAAATGCCTTATTATGTCTTAGACGATATTCGTTTATCTTTTGATATCCGCGATTTTATTCAAGTGAATACCCACTTAAATCTTCAAATGGTTGAGACGGCTTTAGACTGGCTTAATTTAAATCCGGATGATCATGTATTAGATTTGTTCTGTGGCATGGGCAATTTCACGTTGCCTTTAGCCAAACGTGTGAAAAGTGCGGTTGGAATTGAAGGTGTTTTGGATATGGTGAAAAAAGCCCAAGCGAATGCACAGTTTAATCACATCGATAATGTTGAATTTTATCAAGCCGATTTAGACCAAGCTTTTTCAGAACAGACTTGGGCAAAACAACATTTCAATAAAATTCTTCTTGATCCGCCTCGCAGCGGTGCGGCTTTTGCACTGAATTCGTTATGTGAGCTGGGTGCAGAAAGCATTCTTTATGTATCTTGCAATCCCGCAACTTTAGTACGAGATGCTGAGATTCTTCGCTTTTTCGGCTATCGCATTATCAAAACCGCGATGATTGACATGTTCCCAAATACCAGTCATTTGGAGTCGGTGACATTATTTATCAAATAAGGTGTAAATTCTGATAGAATAATCGGACTTTTTTGTTGTCTTAAAAAGACAACTCGGTTGACAGGATGTTGCCGAGCCATATTCATCAACAAGGGGGGTATTATGGTTGCAGTTCGTGGTTCTCACTTATCAAATCCACATGATTTTGTGATCGAACAGTGGTGTTCGAGCCTTAAACTTGCTGCCCCTGCAGAAAAGTCTTTGATTGATGCATGGTATTATGCTCAAGCCCAAATAGCTGAACATGCCGATCAAATGGAGAATGCAATCCTCACATTGCAATCCGGTGTGGAAATGGTGGAAATTCTGCATGAAATGAATATGGACAGCGAAAGCTTACTCACCGCCATGTTATTCCCCTTAGTGGCGAACCAAATTGTCGATTGGGATCAGATTCAGGAACATTTTGGTCCTAAAATCACCAAACTTCTTAAAGGTGTTGAAGAGATGGATAATATCCGTCAGCTCAACGCCAGCCATTCTGCTAATGCTTCTCAAGTAGATAACGTGCGCCGTATGCTTCTTGCAATGGTGGACGATTTCCGTTGCGTGATCATCAAACTTGCTGAACGTATTACGTTTCTTCGTAATGCGGAAAATCACTTTTGTGAAGAAGAAAAAGTATTGGCAGCCAAAGAATGTTCCAATATTTATGCCCCATTAGCGAATCGTTTAGGGATCGGTCAATTGAAATGGGAGCTTGAAGATTATTGCTTCCGCTATTTGCATCCCGAACAATATCGAAATATTGCCAAATTATTACATGAGCGCCGCTTAGATCGTGAGCAGTATATTGCGGATTTCGTCACAGAGTTAACTGGTTATTTAAAAGAAAATATCGAACAGGTTGAAGTTTACGGTCGCCCAAAACATATTTATAGCATTTGGCGAAAAATGCAAAAGAAACATTTGGAATTCAGTGGCTTATATGATGTCAGAGCGGTTAGGGTGATCGTACAGAAATTGCAAGATTGTTATACGGCGCTCGGTATCGTCCACACGCATTTCAAGCACTTACCAAAAGAATTTGATGATTATGTCGCCAACCCGAAACCAAATGGCTATCAATCCATTCATACTGTGGTGTTAGGAAAAGGTGGTAAGCCAATTGAAGTGCAAATTCGTACCCAGCAAATGCATGATGATGCGGAGCTTGGTGTAGCTGCCCACTGGAAATACAAGGAGGGCACGACAGGTAGCCTTTCCGCTTATGAAGAAAAAATCACTTGGTTGCGTAAATTACTTGCATGGCAAGATGATATTACGGATTCTGGCGAAGTGATGGCTGAATTACGTAGCCAAGTTTTTGATGATCGCGTATATGTGTTTACACCGAAAGGTGAAGTGGTTGATTTACCCGCGGGATCAACGCCTCTCGATTTTGCTTATGCGATCCACAGTGAGATTGGCCACCGTTGTATTGGGGCGAAAGTTGGGGGACGTATCGTGCCATTCACCTATCACCTGCAAATGGGTGAGCAAGTGGATATCATCACGCAGAAAAATCCAAATCCAAGCCGAGATTGGGTCAATCCGAACTTAGGCTTTACCCATACCTCAAAAGCGCGAGCCAAAATCCAAGCGTGGTTTAAGAAACAAGATCGTGATAAAAACGTTCCAGCGGGTAAAGAGCAGTTAGATAATGAACTTGCTCGTTTGAATATCAGTTTGAAACAGGTTGAGCAGCTTGCCTTGCCGCGTTATAACTTAAGAAACCTCGAAGATTTATACGCCGGTATTGGTAGCGGAGATATTCGTTTAAATCAGTTGATGAATTTCTTGCAAAGCCGATTGATAAAAGTGACGGCTGAAGAAGCAGATCAAGAAATTCTCCGCCATGTAGCGAGTAAAAGCGCGAATACTGCACAGCAAAAGGCGCAGCAGAAAGCAGATCAGCAACAGAATAAAGGCTATGTCATTGTTGAAGGGGTCGGTAATTTAATGCACCATATGGCGCGTTGTTGTCAGCCTATTCCAGGTGATGCCATTGCAGGCTACATTACCATGGGACGGGGTATTTCAATTCATCGTTGCGATTGTGAGCAGTTCATTGAATTGCAAGCTGCCCATCCTGAACGCGTGGTAGAAGCCCTTTGGGGGGATAATTACGCGGCAGGTTTCCATATTAATATTCGCATTGTGGCCAGTGATCGCAACGGTTTATTACGCGATATTACGACTGTGCTAGCGAATGAAAAAGTCAGTGTGCTAGGTGTTTCAAGCCGTGCGGATACTAAAAAACAAGTGGCAACGATGGATATGGAAATAGAACTGAAAAATGTCGAAAGTTTAAGTAAAATACTAGCCAGATTAGCGAAGTTAGACGACGTTATCGAAGCAAAACGTTTATAGATTACAACATAGGAACTTTTATGTATAAAACCACGGGATTAACCCATTTAATTAACTCCACAAAATATTCCTTACAAGGTTTAAAGAGTGCATTCAAAAATGAAACCGCATTCCGCCACGAATGTTTTCTTGCGTGCATTCTGATTCCGCTCGCATTTTGGCTCGGCAACACTAAAATTGAAATTGCCTTGATGATTTCATCGGTTTTACTCGTGATGGCAGTAGAGCTGTTAAATAGTGCAGTTGAAGCGGTGGTGGATCGTATCGGTACAGAACGCCACGAGCTTTCAGGGAGAGCCAAAGATCAAGGCTCAGCAGCAGTATTCATTGCACTTTGCATTGTTGTTGTGGTTTGGGGAAGTATTTTATTTTTCTAAAGTGCGGTCAATTTTCAGTAACAAAAAAGGCTTATGTGTTTTACATAAGCCGTTTTTGTAGGTGGAAGTCGGACAAGATTTTATTCCTCTACTTTTGCTGATATAAATGTCAAAGAACGCTTAAAACTGATTCCTTATGAAAGTGCGATCGGTTTGCTTATGACGCTCGTTTCTACGCTTATTTTCGGTGTGTTTTATTGATTTGAGGAGTTTTAAAGAGAGGTCGTAAAACGTAATGAATTATGACCGCTCTTTTGATTCTATTTTTTGTATTTTTCTAATATTTCTTTAGCTTGAGATTCTAATTCTGGGAATAAAGTCTTTTGACTAATTCCGAAAGTTTTTAGTTCAGATAAAATATTTTCCTTACTTTTTTTGGGAATGATAAACTTACTCCCATTATTGTCTTTTTTTATCCAATTATTGTTTAATATAGCTTTTTTTTATTTTATTTTATCAATACCTAATAATAGGAAGCAACCCTGTTGTCTAATAATTCTATTATTGTTTAATTGTGGTTTTACACATATTACTTTTTCTAGGTCATTATGATTTATTAAGGATCTGAAACTTGGCTTATCCTTACGGATATCATGTAATAGTTTAGATATTTCAGGGGTATTGTTGAATGCTTGTATATATGAAATTTCTTCTATTTCTTTTAATCTATTTTGGTATACTTCTTCTACTAAATCATCACTTGTGCCAAGATCAGCATCTTGAATTTCACGTTCAAATTTTTCAATTAATTCTTCATCATATGGTAAATCTAGCTCTGATTTAAAGTGTTTTTCAATTTCATTTTTTAAATCTAGACAGTCGTTGGTTAAATTGAAATTTTTATTTATTTTATATAGGAAATTAGCTTTTTCACATAAAACTTTTGCTTTTAAAGTTATTATATGAGTATTTGTTGAAAAATTATGTTTTCTTAAAGATAATGCTGATAATACAGAAACAGTATCACTGTCAAAATATTTTATATCTTCATTTGGAATATCAAATATAATTATTTCTCCATCATATTTATCATTGTTTCTTACTGAAAAATAAATAGAAACTAAGGCATTAGTAGTAAGATCTAATAATCTTGTTGGATAGCCATAATGTTGCAATTTAACTAATGTATTAAACAGAGTATCTTTATCTGAAAATTCACTAGGATTGTTAACAATCGCATCTCTAATTATATTATCTTCATTATAATAATATTTGTTATCTTCCCGATATATGCTTGGTTCTAATTTATATTCTCTAGCATTAGAGTGCCCCCTAAAGAATCTTGTATGTCCCTCTTCTGGTTCTCCTAATCCTTCTAATGCATCAATAAGATCTTTAATGCTATTAATTTCCATATTTTTTCCTTAGTTTATATAAAGTTAATATAAATTCCTTTTGCAAGAATAATTTATGTTTTATTTATCCCCTCGGATGAAATCTTTCATGAAGGTGTTTCAAGCGTTCTTTGGCCACGTGAGTATAGATTTGCGTGGTGGAGAGATCGCTATGTCCGAGGAGCATTTGCACAACACGGAGATCCGCACCGTGATTCACCAAATGTGTCGCAAAGGCATGACGGAGAACGTGTGGAGAAAGTGCATCTGTATCGATTCCTGCTAACACGGCATAATGCTTTATACGATGCCAAAAGGTTTGGCGAGTCATTTGTTGAGCCCGTTGACTAGGAAAAACCACATCAGAGCTTTGCCCATTAAGCAAAATAGGGCGACCGTAAAGTACGAATTGTCGCACCCAAAACGCGGCTTCTTCTCCCATTGGTACAATGCGTTCTTTGTTGCCTTTACCAATCACACGCACGACACCTTGTTGCAGGTTCATATTCTCAATAGTGAGCGTGACCAATTCTGTTACACGCAATCCAGTGGCGTAAAGTAATTCCAACATGGCTTTATCGCGTAACTCGAGCGGAATTTCGACATCTGGCGTATTTAATAAATCCGTGACTTGTTGCTCGGTTAAATATTTAGGTAAGCGGCTTGGCAATTTAGGTGAGCTCAGTACGGCACTCGGATCATCCGTACGATACTTTTCACGATATAAATATTGGAATAATTTCCGCATTGCACTTAACATTCGCGCGGTGCTCGTGGCTTTGTAACCTTGCTCTAAACGGCTGCCTAAAAATTGTTGCAGATCTAAGGGTTCGAGGGTTTCGAGAGATAAATTTTGTTTATCCAACCAATCACAGAGTGCGGTCAAATCAAGACGATAAGACTGCACGGTGTTTTCAGACAATCCTTTTTCGATCCAATATTCATTCAAGAACAAATCGACTAGCGTAAGGTTATTCATGTTTATACTCTATGTACCAAAAAGGCTTTCACGCCACGTGGGGTGATAAATAAACCCATGAAGGCAAAGGCGGCCATTAAGCTAAAGGCATAAACTGGCGAAATTGGATAAAGTACGCCAGAAAGCGCAGTGAAAATCGCAATGGCTGCACATCCCGCCAAGGCATTGTATAAGCCTTGTAATTTCGCAATATGGGTTTGTGGTTGAGTGGTGATGTAACGCACGGTCGCGTAATGGCCGACGACATAAGTAAGACTGTGAAAACATTGCAATAGGACGATTTCAACAAAGGTATCGGCATAACCGAACGCGAGCCAACGCACGATAGCCGCAATACCGGTGAGATAGAAAAGGGCCGTAATGCTCCAGTTTTTGAATAATCGAGTGGAGAAGAAAAAGACCACGATTTCAGCTAATACACTGATTCCCCAAAATAAACCCGCATCGGAAACGGAGTGGCCATGATTTGTCCAAAAAATAGTGCTATATGAGTAATAAGCTGCATGCGATCCTTGAATGAGTGAAATCGCAATAAACAAACGAAGGGTCGTTTTATTTTTCAGTAAGTCTAGAAATCCAACGGAATTTTCGACCGCACTTTGGGGTTCATCCTGCGGCATTGGGTTCGGATGAAGTAATTGCACAATACAGTAAAAAACGAGTATGCCTGTGATCATCCAAGTAATGTATTGCTCACCCACGAGTCCAACAAAATATCCGAATACCATCACACCAACGACAAACGCAAAGGAACCAATTAAGCGCGCTTTGCCATAATCTAAATGAATTTGTTGTTGCCATGTACTGGCGAGGCTATCGCCAATTGGCATACCGGCCGCATTCACCATAGAATACAATGCAAGTCCAATAAACAAAAGCCAGAAATTGTGCGACATCAGTCCAATTAACGCCATTGTAATGGCACTAGCCACGCCTAAATAACGTAAGCCGTTTACTAAGAGGGAAACGCGTTTTATTAAGCCGGAAAATAAAATACCGCCGCTGAAACGGAAAATGTAGGCACAGGCAAGCAATAAGCCGATGCTTTCTTCGCTATAAGATTGCGTTTTCAACCATGCCGGGAAAAGCGGAAGAAACACACCGTAGGCACAATAGTAGCCAAAAAAGCTCAAGGCGAGCCAAGTAAAAGGACGAACTTGCATTAGAATAATTTTTCCATTTCTTGTGAGCGTGCCACACAGGCCTGCATCGCTTGTTTAATGATGTCGTTAAATTGGTGTTGATTGAACACATTTAATGCGGCTGCGGTGGTGCCGCCTTTTGAGGTGACATTTTCTCGTAAAGTCGAAAGAGCTGTCTGTGGATTTTCAATCACCAACTTCGCTGAGCCTAACATAGCTTGTTGTACCAACTCACGAGATTGGTTTTCATCTAAGCCCATTTCCATTAAGCCTTGTTGCATGGCTTCTAAAAATTGGAAGAAGTAGGCAGGGCTACTGCCAGATGCCGCGGTGACTGCATGCATTTGAGCTTCATTTGTCATCCAAGTGGTTTTCCCTACAGCTGACAGTAAATCTTCCGCAAAAGTGCGGTCAATTTCAGGTGTGTTTTTATCAGCAAATAAGCCAGCCATACCTTCACCCACTAATGCAGGTGTGTTTGGCATCACGCGAACAATGGATTTTGCTGTTGGAAGGAGTTCAGCTAATCGGGCAGTTGAAATCCCTGCTGCAATAGAAATAATTAATTTATCAGAGAAATCAACCGCATTTAATGGGTTGCAAACATCGGCTAGCACTTGTGGTTTTACCGCAAATAACACAACTTGAGATTGTGTGATGGATTGCTCGTTATCCGTAGAAACGGCGACACCATATTGTGCAAAAAAGGCACGTTTTTCTTCATTAGGATCATTAACGATAATTTTGTCGGCAGGATAACCTTGTTTTAATAGGCCTAACACAATCGCTTGTGCCATATTGCCACCGCCGATGAAGGTAATTAATTTTTGTTGCATCATTTTTTCCCGTGAGTTTATGGGCTACAATGTCGCGTATTTTACCCTATTATGAAGGAAGTGTTACGATGTGGTTTAAAAATTTAATGTCATATAGGCTGACTAAGCCCTTAGATTGGGATCTTAATGAATTGCAACGCCAGTTGGCAGATTGTGAATTTCATCCTTGTGGCTCACAAGATCAAAGTAAATTCGGTTGGACGAATCCCTTGAAAGACAGCGAATTATTGCATTTTTCTGTCGGTAAACACATTTTATTGGTTGCGAAAAAAGAAGAGAAAATGTTGCCGGCGAATGTGGTGAAACGTGAATTAGATGAACGCATTGAAAGCCTTGAGCAAAAAGAAAACCGCAAATTGAAAAAAACGGAAAAACAAACGTTAAAAGATGATGTGGTGATGAATCTATTACCACGTGCATTCACTAAAAATCAGCAAACAGCCGTGTGGATCGATACTGAAAATAATCTTGTTCATGTTGATGCGGCATCCAGTAAACGAGCAGAAGATGCCTTAGCATTATTGCGTAAATCACTTGGTTCGTTACCGGTTGTGCCGTTGGCATTTGCGAATGAACCTTCGACCATTTTAACGGATTGGATTGTGCAGGAAAAAATCCCGCATTGGTTGGTGGCGTTAGAAGAGGCTGAATTGCGTGGAAGCCAAGAAGACAGCGTAATTCGCTGTAAGAAACAGCCTTTAGAAAATGAAGAGATTCTGGCGCTTTTACAAGATGGTAAAAAAGTGGTGAGCAAGCTCGCATTGGAGTGGGAAGATACGCTGACGTTTGTATTTAATGAAGATTGCACGCTCAAACGTTTAAAATTTGCTGATGCGGTGCGTGAGAAAAATGCCGATATTTTAAAAGAAGACTATGCGCAACGCTTTGATGCTGATTTTGTATTGATGACGGGCATTTTATCTAAACTGATCGAAAACTTACTCGATGAATTTGGTGGTGAGAAAGTCAGATTAGGCTAGTTTTATCATAAAATAAAAAGGCGAACATGATGTTCGCCTTTTTTTGTTTAAAAGTGCGGTCAAATTTCCGCACATTTTAATTAGTGTGTACTCGTACTGGTTGTCGTACGGTTTGCACGTTTACGATCGTTTTCCGTTAAGAGTTTTTTACGGATACGGATCGATTCAGGTGTTACTTCCACTAACTCGTCATCATCGATAAACTCGATAGCTTGTTCAAGTGTAAATTTCACCGGCGTAGTTAAGACGATAGCATCATCTTTACCTGATGCACGCATATTGGTGAGTTTTTTACCTTGTAAACAGTTAACGGTTAAGTCGTTTGTACGACTGTGAATACCGATAATTTGCCCCTCGTAAACTTCTACGTTGGCTTCGATCATTAATTTACCACGCTCTTGTAAACCAAATAGCGCATAAGCTAATGCTTTACCTGTTGCGTTAGAAATTAATACACCGTTTTTACGTTGGCCGATTTCACCTGGTTTGATGTCATCGTAGTGATCGAAACTAGAGTAAAGTAAACCTGTACCAGACGTCATAGTCATGAATTCACCACGGAAACCGATCAAGCCACGGCTCGGGATGATATATTCTAAACGTACACGACCTTTGCCATCTGGCATCATATCGCGCACTTCACCTTTACGGATACCTAATGCTTCCATGACAGAACCTTGGTGTTGTTCTTCTACGTCGATAGTCACTTGCTCGTAAGGCTCTTGTTTTCTGCCGTCGATTTGACGATAGATTACTTTAGGACGAGACACCGCAAGTTCATAACCTTCACGACGCATATTTTCAATTAATACAGAAAGGTGTAATTCACCACGGCCAGAAACACGGAATTCATCTGGGTTTGGTGTTTCTTCTACGCGTAATGCCACGTTGTGAACTAATTCTTTGTTTAAGCGTTCAAGAATTTGACGAGAAGTTACATATTTACCTTCTTGACCCGCAAACGGTGAAGTATTTACACAGAAGAACATGGTTACGGTTGGTTCATCAACGGTTAATGAAGGTAAGGCTTCAACGGCGTTGATATCACAAATAGTATCCGAGATATTTAATTCACCTAAACCAGTAATCGCGATGATATCGCCTGCGTAAGCAACATCTTCTTCATAACGTTGTAAACCAAGGTGGCCTAAGACTTGACCAACACGGCCTTGGCGAGTTTTACCTTCACCATCAATGATAGTCACAGGTTGATTTGGTTTGATTGAACCACGTTTGATACGACCGATACCAATAACACCCACATAGCTGTTATAGTCTAATTGGGAAATTTGCATTTGGAATGGCGCATCAAGTTCTACTTTTGGCGGTTCAACGTGTTGAACAATCGCTTCAAATAATGGGGTCATATCTTCCGCTAACTCTTCGTGTTCAATACCTGCTACACCATTTAATGCAGATGCATAGATAATAGGGAAGTCTAATTGCTCATCGGTTGCACCAAGATTAACAAATAAATCGAATACTTGATCTACAACCCAATCAGGACGTGCGCCAGGACGGTCAACTTTGTTGATAACTACGATTGGTTTTAAACCGTGAGCAAAGGCTTTTTGTGTCACAAAACGTGTTTGTGGCATTGGGCCGTCAAAGGCATCTACCACTAAAAGTACAGAATCCACCATAGAAAGCACACGTTCTACTTCACCACCGAAGTCCGCGTGTCCTGGGGTATCTACGATGTTAATGCGATAACCATTCCAGTTAATTGCGGTATTTTTTGCAAGAATGGTAATACCACGTTCTTTTTCAAGATCGTTTGAGTCCATTACGCGTTCATCAACATCACCACGAGTTGATTCAAATGTACCGGATTGTTGAAGGAGTTTGTCAACGAGGGTGGTTTTACCATGGTCAACGTGAGCGATAATTGCGATATTGCGCAATTTATTAATATCAATGTCGTTTTTCATTTATTACGTTCTTAAAGTTTAAGTTTTGTAGGGTGGAATTTTTATACCACCGAATAGTCCAAGTAGTTTAAATTGGTGAGTCAAACTCACCCTACGAGAATCTCGAAAGGGCAAAAATTATACACGATATTTCGCTGCTCTGCTATGCCAGGGGATAAAATAAATCTTATGAAAAAGGCAAGCGATTGCGTTATAATGCCCTTTTAATTTTATTAAAGATTATACACATAGCAAAATAGAGGACTCCTTATGCCAAATGCAAATGCAATTGCCAACGTATTTAAATTGATCGAAGAGAACGATATTAAGTTCGTGCTACTTCGTTTCACCGACATTAAAGGTAAAGAACACGGTGTTTCCATCCCGGTTAGTCTTGTCGATGAAGATATGTTTGAAGATGGCAAAATGTTCGATGGCTCTTCTGTTGAAGGTTGGAAAACCATTAACAAAGCCGATATGCTTTTAATGCCAATCGCTGAGACTGCAGTAGTCGATCCATTTTCGCAGATCCCAACACTTTCAATTCGTTGTAGCGTGTATGAACCAACAACCATGCAAAGCTATGATCGTGATCCGCGTTCAATTGCTATTCGTGCAGAAAACTATATGCGTTCAACAGGCGTTGCAGATCAGGCATTCTTTGGTCCGGAGCCAGAGTTCTTCTTATTTGATGATGTGCGTTTTGATGTATCAATGAACCGTGCTTCTTTCGCCATTGATGACATTGAAGCCGCTTGGAACACCAATAAAAAATATGAAGGCGGTAACAATGCTTATCGTCCATTGAAGAAAGGTGGTTATTGTGCGGTAGCTCCAATTGATACGGCTCATGATATTCGTTCTGAAATGTGTTTAATTTTAGAGGAAATGGGCTTAGTCATCGAAGCTCATCACCATGAAGTGGCAACAGCAGGTCAAAACGAAATTGCAACGAAATTCAACAGCTTAACCTTAAAAGCGGATGAAACACAAATCTATAAATATGTGGTGCAAAACGTTGCATTAGAACATGGCAAAACCGCTTGCTTTATGCCAAAACCAATCACAGGTGATAATGGTTCTGGTATGCACTGTAATATGTCATTAAGCAAAGACGGTAAAAATATTTTCCAAGGTGATAAATATGCGGGTCTTTCTGAAACCGCACTTTATTACATTGGCGGTATCATTAAGCACGCTAAAGCATTAAATGCATTCACCAACCCAAGTACTAACTCATACAAACGCTTAGTGCCAGGTTTTGAAGCGCCAGTATTGTTGGCTTATTCTGCAAGTAACCGTTCTGCTTCAATTCGTATCCCAGCAGTAACCAGCCCGAAAGCAATCCGTATTGAAGCACGTTTCCCCGATCCAATGGCAAATCCATATCTGGCTTTCGCTGCATTATTAATGGCTGGCCTTGATGGCGTGGTAAACAAAATTCATCCAGGAGATGCAATGGATAAAAATCTTTATGATCTTCCACCAGAAGAATTAAAAGATATTCCAGCAGTCGCGAGCTCGCTAGAAGAAGCATTGAATTTATTAGAAAAAGACTATGAATTCTTAACGCAAGGTGGTGTGTTTACGAAAGACTTTATCGAAGCATTTATTAATATTAAACGTAAAGAAGTAGAACGTTTAAATATGACACCACATCCTGTTGAGTTTGAGATGTATTATGTCTAGTGACCATATAATTAATTGATTCTACTTATAAAAGAAAAGGTGTCATTATTTTTTGATGATGCCTTTTTATTTTGTCAAATGAATTCATTCTATTATTAGAATAAATTCAGTTCAGTATAAAATTGAGTAGAGGCTAAATCCCTTGTTAGAGTAGGGGAACTTAGGTAGAATGGGACAGTCTATAATATATCGAAGCACTTAAAGGAATTGATAATGAGCAATATTTATTCTCAAAAAATAAATGAGTCGGATGAGATTGATTTAATTGAATTAATTAAAAACCTATGGAAGAAAAAACTATGGATTATTTTATCTGCTTTCGTTTGTACCGCCATTGCGGCAGGCTATGCTTTTACAGCTAAAGAGCAATGGACATCTAAATCAGTAGTAATTGCGCCTAAGGTGGCCAATTTAGGCGATTATTTATCATTTCGTAGTGAATATGCATCTATTCTAGATATCAAAGATTTTTCTCAAGATAAGGTTTCAGAAAAGGTATTTAATGACTTTAAAACGGCTTTATTTTCACGTAGCTTGAAAGAGGCATTCTTTTCTCAATCTGCCTGGTTTAACACTTATGCCGCTAAAAATGCTAATTCCGAAGAGGCTAAACAAAAGTTGCTATCCAATTTGGTTGATAAAAATCTGATTGTTACCATACCCGATCCTAAAAAAGATCCAAATGCAATTGGTGTGAATGTTAGTTTTGCTGCTGAGACACCAAAAGAAGCACAGGATGTATTATTAGACTACATCCAATTTGTAAACCAATGGGTGCTTTCTGAAAATAAAAAAGACTTTCTAGCGAATATTGATTTGGTGCTTAGTGGATTAGATATTCAGAAAAACAAGATTGAACGAGATACAGAAACAGTGCGTCAAATTCAGTTAGAAAACCTTACAAGGGCATTAGATATCGCAAAATCAGCAGGGATTAAAGATTATTCAAAATCTTTAGGTGGTAATGTAAGCGTACCAGAAGTATTGTTAGGTGATGCGAAGGTGCCATTTAGTGATTCAAAACTCAGTGATGGCTCATATTTATTTATGTTGGGGGAAAAGTACTTACAAGCTCAGGTTGATACCTTGAAAAATGCACCTTTAGTCTATCCTTTGAACTATTATAATATTGAAAAACAAGTTAACTTATTAAATGTATTAGAGAGAAAAGTAGAGAAAGAAGGAGCTGTTAGCGGATATTATTATTTAAGTGAGCCAGACTATCCGGTGATTAAAGATAAGCCTCAAAAAGGATTAATTATCGTAATTGGGTTTATTATTGGTTTGATAGTTTCTAGTTTTTTTATTTTATTAGGTTCATTGATTCAAAATACTAAAAAAAGTTAATCATGAAAAAGAAGGTCATTTTTATCGGTGCAGGTGGCTATGCAAAATCTGTGCTAGATTCTTTAGATTTATCAAGATATGAATTTTGTGGGTTCATTGATAACTTTAAACCGGAAGGAACGAGTCATTTAGGTTATCCCATTGTTGCTAAAACAATTGATGATTTCCAAGAAAGGGAACATTACAGTTTTTTTATAAGTATCGGAAATAACACTTATCGCCTAGATAAATATTTAAAGCTTATGAAATATCAATGTGACGTTATTAACATCATTGATAAAACAGCGGTCGTATCTAACAACTCTTCTCTAGGCAGAGGGATTTTTGTAGGGAAAATGGCCATAGTAAATAGCGGTGTTACTATTGGAGATAATGTTATTATCAATACTAAGTCATTAGTTGAGCATGGTTGTTGTATTGGTGATCACAGTAATATTTCTACAAATAGTACATTAAATGGTGATGTTATAATTGAAGATTATTGTTTTATTGGAAGCTCATCGGTGATCACCGGTCAACTGAGAATTGGGGAAAGTGCTGTAGTTGGTGCTGGTGCAGTTGTAATTCGTAACGTAAAACCTCGTACTATTGTTGCTGGTGTTCCAGCAAAATTTATTAAGGAAGTAGAATAAAAATGAGTCAAGTATTTATTGTCGCTGAAATTGGTTGTAATCATAATGGAAATCCTGAGTTAGCAAAGAAAATGATAGATGTTGCAAAGGAATGTGGTGTTGATGCAGTTAAATTTCAAACTTTTAAAGCAGATAAACTGATTTCAAAATATGCTCCGAAAGCGGAATACCAAAAAGTAACTACAGGTACTGCAGATAGCCAGCTTGAAATGACTCGTAAACTAGAGCTTTCTTATGATGAGTTTCGTAAATTAGAAGCTTATGCGCGTTCTTTAGAGTTAGAAGTGTTTTCTACGCCATTTGATATGGAGTCCATTGATTTTCTTGCTAGTGAAAAGCAAAAAGTATGGAAGATTCCATCTGGTGAACTAACTAATTTACCTTACTTAGAGAAAATTGCTAGTTTGCCGATTGAAGGAAAAAGCGTGGTAATTTCAACAGGAATGGCGACTATTGAAGAGATCAAAGATGCCTTATCTGTATTAGAAAAAAATGGTATGAAGAAAGAAGATATTACTATTCTTCACTGCAATACCGAATACCCAACCCCTTATGAAGATGTAAATTTAAATGCGTTTTATCAGTTAAAAACATTATTCTCTGATTATAATTTGGGTTTTTCAGATCATTCTGTAGGTTATTTTGCAGGGCTTGCAGCGGTGCCGTATGGTATTACTTTTATTGAAAAACATTTTACTTTAGACAAAAATTTTGAAGGTCCAGATCATAAAGCATCTGTGACACCAGAGGAATTGAAACTACTTTGCGAAGGAATTCGAGCAGTTGAAAAATCATTAGGTTCTTCTGAGAAAATTGTTACTGTTTCTGAAGCCAAAAACAAAATTGTGGCCCGTAAATCCATTATTGCAGCTCGCCCAATTAAAAAAGGCGAAACCTATACGACTGAGAATTTGACCACTAAACGTCCAGGAAATGGTATTAGTCCGATGTGTTGGTATGATATTTTAGGTAAAGATGCGGAAATGGATTTTGAAGAAGATCAATTAATTCAAGATAGTCGTTTCTCAAATCAAGAATAAGAGCGGTTAAAATTATGAAGAAAATTGCAATTATTACAGCGAGATCAGGTTCAAAAGGGTTACCTAATAAAAATGTTTTATTTGCAAATGGTAAACCACTAATGGCTTATAGTATTGAGGCCGCATTAGAAAGTAGAGAGTTTGAAAAGATTATCGTAAGTACAGATTCTCAAGAATATATTGATTTGCTTTCTCATTATCCGATTGAATTTATCAAACGTTCTGCCGAGCTATCCTCAGATAAAGCAAGTTCTTTTATCGTAATTGAAGATGTATTGAATCGATATAGTCATGTTGATTATGATTATTTTGTATTGCTGCAGCCGACTTCACCATTAAGAACGGCACAGCATATTCAAGAAGCCAACGCTAAATTTGAAGCAAATTTTGAGAAATTTGACTTCTTGGTTTCGGTGTCTGACGCTCATAAGCCAACTACATTAACGCGGCAAATTGATGAAGATGAGAGTTTAAAAAACTTTAAACTAGATTACTCTAATTATGCTCGTCAGCAATATCATCCAGAATATTCACCAAATGGAGCAATTTTTTCTGCAAAACCTCAGGCTTATTTAGAGCAAAAACACTTCTATGGTGAGAAGTGTATTGCGTATTTTATGGCTAAAGAGGTTTCAGTTGATATTGATGATCGTCTTGATTTCGAATATTTCTATTTTATTCTTCAGCAACGTAATAAAGATAAAATCCTATTAGAAACCATCAAAAAAACAATATCCGCTAAGAAAGATAATTTTAATCAAACAAAAGAAATCAGCTTAATTGGTCACTCAATTTTAGATTATTGGAATATTGAAGAGATTAGCAATCAAACCGTAAATAATTTAGCTATTGCGGGGATTACGACTAAACAATATATTGATTTGATTCTAACTCAAGGCTTGATTAAATCTTTAGGTAATAAAGCTATTTTGATGTTTGGTACTAATGATATCGTGTATGCTGATTGGACAAAAGAACAAATTTTATCAGACATTCAGCAAGTTATTGAAAAACTAAAAGCAATCAATAATAACATTCAGCTTTATTTCTTAGAAATTACCCCTGTGGCCTTAAGGATTGATCGTAATAATGCAGTGATTAGAGAACTTAACGCATTTCTAAAAGAAAACCTTAAATCTGCAAGATGGATTGCTCTAGATAGCATATTTAGTGATCACTATGGCAAATTAAACTTAGATTACACTAATGATGGCTTACATTTGAATGAACAAGGCTATCAGTTATTGGAAGAGATCATCAAATCAGAGCTATGACTAAAAAAAGAATTGCCTATGTAACAGGCTCACGTGCTGAATACGGCATTGTTAAGCGCTTACTAAGACGATTACAAGAAGACAATGAGTTGGATTTTTCATTGATTGTAACCGCTATGCACCTTACTCCTCAATATGGAAATACCGTAGATGTGATTGAGCAAGATGGGTTTAATATTGCTGAGAGAATAGCAGTAAAACTTGATAGCCAAAATAACCAAACGATTTTAACTTCAATGGCTGAAACCCTCGATCTCTTTGGAAAACATTTCCAGAAAAATCATTATGATGCAGTAATGGTATTAGGTGATCGTTATGAGATACTTTCTGTAGCAACGGCTGCTGCAATGCATAACATTCCATTAATTCATTTGCATGGGGGCGAGCAAACATTAGGTAATTATGATGAGTTTATTCGCCATTGCATTACAAAAATGGCAAAACTGCATCTTACAGCGACAGAGGTATATCGTAAACGAGTGATTCAGCTTGGCGAATCTCCTGAAAGCGTGCATAACATTGGTTCTCTTGGGGCTGAAAATGGACTAAATTTAGAATTACCATCAAAAGAGTGGTTACTTTCTGAGTTAAATTTACAAAGCAAACCGTATTTTATGGTGGCATTTCATCCTGAAACTATTACAGGTCAATCTGTAGAAGAGCAAGTTGAGCAACTTCTTTTAGCATTAGATTCCTTTAAGTCCGATTATCAATTTGTGTTTATTGGCTCTAATTCTGACACGCATTCCGATGTCATATTTACCAAAGTAAAACGTTATACAGATGAAAATCGATTTTCATTTTTCGCATCGGTAAAACCAGAGGAATATTTAGCTTTAATTAAGTACTCAAAAGGGTTAATAGGTAATAGTTCATCAGGTTTGTTAGAAGCGCCTTCTTTACAAGTAGGGACAGTAAATATTGGAAAACGACAAGAAGGACGCGTTCGTGGCGAATCAGTTATTGATGTAGAAGGTAACCGACAATCTATTGAACAAGGGATTCAGCATTTATTATCTGATGATTTCCAAAAACGCTTACCTACAATGGCAAATCCATATTATCAAGATAATTCAGCGGAAAAGGCTTATGGGCTGATTAAAGCATTTTTAGCTAATGAAGCTAAAGATGAAGCGAAAAAGTTTTACGATTTATAAATAGTAAGAAAAAAATTAAAATTTAAGAGGAATATCATTTTGAAAATATTTGATTATTTGAAAATAGCATTTTTTTATACTTTCTCACATTTAGGAATTCCCTTTAAATTAAGAGTTACAGAAGAAATGCAGAAATTATATTCTAAAAGGGAACCAATAAAACCCTATGCTTTTATTAGGTTACATAATGAAATTAAAACGGTAGATATTGCTTTGAAAAGCGTATTGCCAGCATTAAAAGGTGGAGTTATAGGGTTTCATTCTTGTTCAGACGGTACAAAAGAATATATTCTAGAATTTTGTAAAAAATACCCACAATTTATTCCGGTAGAATATCCTTATGATGTCATTCCTTCTGGTGATAAGCGTTACATGAATAATGACTTTGATATTAATTCTAGACTTGACTCATATTATAATTTCATCTGGGATAAATTGCCTAAAGATGAATGGATAATAAAAATTGATGGTGATCATATATGGAATATTGAGGCATTAGAATCGCTTTGTCGACTTCCAATAAGAAAAACAGATTGTATTATTCTTAGCCGTATAAATTTACATTGCGATAATGGGAAATGTTATATTCATAGAAAATATCCAATTATGGAAGGGGGGGATTCTTGGATTTTATATAATCATAATGTAAGGTTTTTATTTAATCGTGGTTGGAATGACGGTCATTTCTTTGCCTATGAAAGATTGCCTTTACCAAGGAAAGAACGTAAAAAAATTTTAGGCATATGTTCTAACTGGCACTTTCCGGTAGTAAAAAATAGAAGAGATGATTTTAAGAAAGATGATTGGGTCTTATTAAAAGATTTTGATATAAAAGAATATATAAAGAGAAATAAAATGGATGGTAGAATACAAGATGAGATGCTTGATGAAAAAAATATATTAAATGCGTTTAATTCATTTAACCTCTCTGGGAAGAAAATGCTACCATAGTTTTTATAAAATCAGAAGAACAATTTATGAGTATAATGAAAGATAGCTCTGTTTATCTAACTGGAGAATTGTTATCAAAATCTATTCCATTTTTATTACTCCCTTATTTATCTCGAAAATTAGGTGTAGAAGGATTTGGTGAACTATCTTATTATCAGATTTTTTTATCATTATTCGTAATTATCATTGGTTTAAGTCAAGATAGTGCAGTTGCCCGCTATTTTTATGCTTATGGTAGACGCTCGTTAAATCTTGTAGTTAATACAGGCTATCTTTATTCAATTAGTATAGGCTCTATTATTATACTATTTTGTTGGGTAATAAAATCTGAAATACTTTTTTATTTGGCTCTTACTGCTATTTTTCAAGTTTTTTTATCTGTACAACTAAGTATTTGTCAATGTCAGAAAAAGGTTATTACCTATACATTTATTCAAATTATTTCAACAGGTGCAAATGCTTTATTTACTATATTATTACTAGAGATATATCAAGATGAGCTTGTTGAAAAACGTATTTTAGCTATATTAGCTAGCAATATTTTAGCTGTTTCATTAACTTATTTCCGGTATAGAAAAAAAATAACATATAAGAAATTTACAATATCTCAATATAAAATTGCTTTTTTATATATGATGGGGTTTGGACTACCAATGATATTTCATCATGGAAGTTTTTTTATGAAATCACAGCTAGATAGAGCCTTCATATTTCACCGTTTTAGTGAAGCAGAACTAGGACTATACTCAATGGGAGCACAAATTGCTGCTGTGCTTTCACTCTTAATTATGGCTATAAATAAAGCACTAGTTCCTTACTTATTTGAAAACTTGAAAACTAAAAAAATAACTTTAGAAAATCTACAGAGATGGGCATTTATCTCAATTTTAATTGTTCCCATACCATCTTTAATAACGATAGTCACGCCTGAAGAATGGATATTATTTATATTAGGAAAACACTTTTTAGGTGTTAAATATTATATTTCTATATTTTTGCTTTCCACTAGCTTAAGCATTCCATATTTGTTTTTGGCTAATTATCTATTTTATTTTGGCAGAACAAAAGAGATTTCTTTTTGTTCAATATTATCTACAGTTATTTATTTAGGTGCTTTAGGAGGGGTAATATTTACTGATATGATTTATGTTCCTTTAGCTAGTATATTTGGTGCATTAGGTATTTTACCTGTATTATATAATATAACGAAAAGAGTAGAAAAAAATGAATATACCTCTCATTAGTATAATAATGCCTGTTTATAATGCAGAATGTTATCTTAATCAAGCTATTTTATCTTGCTTAAATCAATCTTATCAAAATATTGAATTGATTTTAATTGATGATGGTTCAACAGATAAAAGTATTGAAATAATAAATAACATCATTAATAAAGATAAGCGGGTTAAACTTTTTTTTACCCCAACTAATCAAGGGCCTGCCGCAGCAAGAAATATAGGGCTAGAAAAAGCACAAGGTGACTATATTACATTCTTAGATAGTGATGATTTTATTGCAAATGATAAGTTAGAAAAACAACTAAGTTTTATGTTACAAAATAATCTTTTAATGACACATGGAGATTATACTTTCTGTGATTTAAAAGGAAACAAGATAAAATCTGTCACAACAAGTGAAAAAATTGATTATTCAACCTTATTACAAGGTAACCAATTTAAAATAATGACCGTACTTGTTAAAAGAGAATCTATTAAATTACTTAGGTTTCCTAATATTAAACACGAAGATTATGCTTTCTTTTTGGATTGTTTAAAAGAAGTTAAGCAATCTATACTATATAGCCATCAGGCAAGTTCATTTGTAAGAATAGGTAAAGTCAGTGTTTCATCAAATAAATTTAAAAGTGCAATCTGGACATTTAATATCTATTTTAAAAGAGAGAAACTAGGTGTAGTAAAATCAATTTATTATTTTATTCACTATGCCTATAATGGATTTATTAAATACAAGAAGTAAAAAATATGATTTCATTACTTATTATTAGCTTTGGGCGTTATCAAGAAGTATTAGAGACGTTTGCATGTGTCAATAAATATCATGGCAACAAAATTGAATTACTTTTCCTTGATAATAATCCAGCAAGAGAGTTGGAAACAGCTCTATCTTCTATTTTAGAAAATAATAGTAGCATTTTATTTAGCTATTTTCATACCGGTGAGAATCTAGGTGTTGCTGAAGGACGCAATTTCTTAATTGAAAAAGCGCAAGGCGATATTTTAATTACACTTGATGATGATGTTGAAATTGAAGATATTACTCTTTTAATTCAGAAAGTAACTGATTATATGGCAAATAATGCTAAAATAGGAGCATTAGCCTTTAATATTAAAAACTATTTTACTCGTAAAACATTATCACACGAGATCCCACATGGTAATAAAAAGTTAGATTTTTCACAGAATTTACTGACTTATTATTTTATTGGCGCTGGGCATGCAATAAGGAAAGAAGTCTATCAAAAAGCGGGACTTTACCCTAAAGATCTTGGTCTATATGGTGGCGAAGAAAGAGATTTGTCATTTAGGATTTTAGAAGCAGGCTATCAGATACTTTATGCAAGTGATATTGTGATTTACCATAAGGTTTCACCAGATGGAAGAATGAGTAAAGAAAAAGAAAACTTCTTTCGCTATCGTAATCAATTGATCGTTTTAAATCGTTATATGCCTAGAATCTATCGCTATAGTGCAAATTTGATTTGGTCTCTATTTTATTTATTAAAAATGAAAGGAAATTTTAAAAATATTATAGAGGTTTATTATGAATTAAGACATTTAAAAAAACATACTGTTTCTAATGATACTATAAGTTATATTAGAAATAAAAAAGGTCGATTATTATATTAAAGAATAGATTCTATGTATATATATATTACTTTTTTTTCATTACTGACTTTAGGTTGTATTATAGACTTTAGTAATTTTTCACGAAATATTAAAAATCTATTCTTTACTACTAATATTTTAATTTTCTTTATTATTGTTTCAACTAGGGATGGCATTGGAACTGATTATCATCAATATCAAGAGTTATTTTCATTTGCAAAGCCTATTTATGAAGTAAATGTAGAATATTTTACAAATAACTATCATAATATTGAATATGGATATTTGTTATTTGAATCGTTAATAAAGACATTTACTAATAATTTCCATATATTTATATTTATA